>Ga0256407_10005551_pt1 | contig 20093 bp, 23 predicted proteins | sample RumenRJG_04DNA_FD_193489 | JGI IMG/M metagenome (GOLD analysis project Ga0256407, IMG submission 193489) | Bovine rumen microbial communities from Lethbridge, Alberta, Canada - RJG_04 | ecosystem: Host-associated > Mammals > Digestive system > Stomach > Rumen | place: Canada: Alberta... | reverse complement strand
TTAGCAAAAACAAAATCATGGAACGAGAAAAACCACAGCTTATTGCTTCACTACATATATACGATAGTCTGGAACTGTATACTACTTGCAGAGCACACCTATATAATGCCTTTATGAAACAGCCCTAGTCGTATGCAATGGCCAGTTGACAATATGTTTGATACGACATATAATTAAGAAAAACAAGGACAAAAGGAAATGTTTGAGATTGAGTTTTATGATACGGAAGACGCCTCCCGCGGCTATCGAACTGGCAAGGAAATACAAAGCAGATTACGAAAGGAGATTCGGACGATGACAAGTTACAATGATTACAAGAAAAAAGCGCTGGCAGATCCGGAAGTGAAAGCAGAATATGAGGCCCTCTAGCCGGAATACGATATTATTCAGGCGATGATTGATGCACGGAATAAAGAAGGTTTAACACAGAAAGAATTGTCTGAAAGGACAGGAATCACTCAGGCGGATATCAGCCGTATTGAAAATGGAACCAGGAATCCATCTCTTGGAATGGTAAAACAGCTGGCACATGGCCTTGGCATGAGATTGAAGATCGAATTCATCCCGGAGAGTACAATAAAGACCGCAAAATAAATATGTAAAGAATATAAAACCAGATAAGAACAGACAAATATACATAGTCATTAGAGGACGTTAGTTTACTGGCATTTCCAGCAGATTGACGTCCTTTTTCTTTTTCTACCGGATCCCGAAGACATTGATCAGCTGGAGCTGAAGAAGATTCCAGGAATTGTGGAGCTGAATGAAGAAATGCGGAGATGATCCTCAAAAGGCAGGGAGAGAACGTTGAAAGCAAAGACAGGACACAAACTAAGTGATCCGGAACGTGTCAAAGAAGAATAGAACCTGAGAAGCGGGCGCCATAGATCTGGAATAGATCTGGAATAGATCTGGAATATATTAAAATTACATTGACAGACATCAATGTGATGCTGTATACTATCACATAGATATATGTCAATGCATGAAAGGAGAGTTTCTATGGATGCTGAAACTGTTTCGTCCATCTGCAAGGCTCTCGGTGATCCGAACCGACTGAAGATCGTGCAGATGCTTTCCGGATGTGAGAAGTGCGCCTGCGCAATTCTTGAGGAATTTAATATTACGCAGCCAACCTTGTCGCATCACATGAAGATTCTCTGCGACGGAGGACTGGTGAATGTCCGGAAAGATGGCAAATGGAGTTACTATTCTTTGAATTGCGAAACTTTGCGGGATTTCCAGCGTTTTATTGGCACACTGGAGTGTAAGAGAAAAATCGGCATTGCCTGATGTGCCGGAAAGGATGACGTCAATGGAAACAAAACGACAGGCTGGGATCAGCTTTTTTCAAAAATATCTGACCGTATGGGTTCTGCTCTGCATGGGTGCCGGTATTCTGATCGGCCATTTCATACCGATCGTGCCGGAGATGCTGGGACGGATGGAAATTTCCGGGATCTCCATACCGATTGCGATTCTCATCTGGATTATGATCTATCCGATGATGATCAAGGTGGATTTCCAGAGTGTGAAGGAGGTCGGGAAGAATCCGAAGGGTCTCTTCGTCACATGGGTTGTCAACTGGCTGATCAAGCCGTTTACGATGTACGGATTTGCTTCGCTGTTTCTCTTTGTGGTATTTAAGAATTTCATTGCACCAGATCTGGCGACCCAGTATCTGGCTGGCGCTGTACTGCTTGGAGCGGCACCCTGCACGGCGATGGTATTTGTCTGGAGTACGCTGGTGAACGGTAATCCTGCTTATACGGTAGTGCAGGTAGCTACAAATGACCTGATCATTCTGGTTGCCTTTGTGCCAATTGTGAAGTTCCTGCTGGGCGTTTCCAACGTGTCTGTGCCGTATAGCACGTTATTCGTCAGCATCTTCCTTTTTGTGGTGATTCCTCTGGCAGGAGGAGTGATCACTCGTATTGCAGTGACCAAAAAGAGAGGGAAAGACTATCTGGAAAATGTGTTTGCCCACAAGTTTGACAATGCTACAACGATCGGACTTCTTCTGACTCTGGTGATCATCTTCAGCTCACAGGCGGAGGTAATCCTTGGCAATCCGCTTCATATCGTGCTGATTGCGGTTCCTCTCATAATCCAGACATTTGTGATTTTCTTTATAGCTTATGGCACGAGTAAGCTGGTTCGGCTGCCGTTTGAAATCGCGGCGCCTGCCGGTATGATCGGTGCATCAAACTTCTTTGAACTTGCTGTTGCTGTCGCCATTGCTCTGTTTGGGACAACGAGTCCTGCAGCGCTTGCTACAACGGTAGGCGTATTGACAGAGGTTCCGGTCATGCTCACGCTGGTGAAGATTGCCAACAGGACGAAAGGATGGTTTGCGGATGGCAGATAAAATCGTGGCTTTTATCTGCACTATTACCACCCCCGACGCAGCCATTGATGATTCGCTGCAAAGATTAGGGCTTGGCTATATCAACCTCATGCTGGTGCATCAGCTCGGTGCAAATGATGAAGAAGATTTACGGTCAGCCATCGCCGTCCTCCTTCCTGAAATGCGACATCAAAAAACCGGAGCACCATTGAGGTGTTCCGGTGAGCCAATTGATATGTTGATACAAACTCCGATTTGGAAAATGGTTTTTAAAGTGCTCTAAGCTTATGGATGATTTCTTCGAGAGCGAAAACAATCCCCATATAGATGGCACAAATAATCCCCATATTCACTCCAAGTGAAGTCCCAATATATTTTTCACCTTCAAGCGTTAGCCTGTATATCTTAAATCCAAACAGATATACATACCTTATGTTTTCTCCACTTGAATATGCATGCACATAACCAAAATATATTGCTATCGCCATTGATAATATGGCAAGCCCAAAACCTATCCCTAATGCCAAGGGCACTCTGACTCTCTTTTTCATATCTTAGCCACTCCAACTTCTGATTTGACAGCACTTCTAACTATCTGATGTTTTATTTGATATTAACAGAGAAACATTGCAATTACAATCGGAACAGCAGTTCATAATATTGATCACCAGTTATCCATATCCTCCTGCGTTGCCACCTCGCAGTAGTCGCCGTTCCCATCATTGTCGGATTCCGAGAGCACGTCAAAGACCATGCCTTCCTCGATCATGGACAGTTCCGGAAGATCCACTGCCTCAGGTTCATCCGGATCCAGATAAGGAATGTCATTTCTCATGATCTGCACTGTTTTTTTTGATTATCGCTTATAGAGATTCAGGCCGCCCCTCCCGACATAATGTTGTCATTTTGGTTGACAACGTAAACCATATAAACTATAATTTGAGCTGAAAGGAGATGTTTTTTATGTCTACAGTTCAAACGCAGATCCGTATTGATTCCGGTGTCAAAAAGCAGGCGAACGAACTCTTTAATGAACTCGGCCTGGACATGTCCGGAGCTGTCAATATTTTCTTAAGACAGTGCATTCTGAGAGGTGGACTTCCTTTCAAGGTTGAGGTTCCACAGTACTCTAAAGAATTGCTCAGCGCTGCAGATGAAGCAAAGCGCATTTCCCGTGACCCTGACGTGCCGGGATACACCAGCATGGAAGATCTTAAGAAAGCTCTTGAAGCCTGAATGCTCTTAAACGTCAAATTTACGTCGGCTTATAAGAAAAGCTATAAGCTGATGAAGAAGCGTGGGCTGGACCTTTCTCTTCTTGAGGATGTCATCAACACTTTATGTCAGGGTAAAGCACTGGAAGAGAAGTATCATGACCATGAATTGAAGGGAAAACTCAAAGGTTTCCGTGAGTGCCACATTCAGCCGGATTGGCTTCTTATCTATCTGATTGAGAATGACATACTTACATTGACTCTGGTGGACACCGGAAGCCATGCAGATCTCTTAAACATGTAACGAGAGCCGCCTGAAATGGGCGGCTTTTATCTGTTAACTCGTCCGTGATGGATCTTTTCGTGACAGCTTCGGCATAAACTCTCGAGGTTCTCCTCGTCGTTCGTTCCTCACTCTGAGATCGGAACGATGTGATGAACTTCCTCGACCGGAACGAATCGTCAATGCTTTTAATACTCCTCGCAGAGAGGATGCTTCTTTACGTATCTTGTCCGGATCTTTCTCCACTGACTGCCGTAACGTTTGTGCCCGTTGTAGCCTCGGGTGAAGTCAGAGATGACTAAGGATTATAAAGATCATGTCCAGAGATACGCCGCAGAGTGCAAGATCATGACGCTGCATCTTGGTTGATATATTATGCATCTTAGTAATGCTCATATAGACATATAGATAAATATATGATATAAAAAACAGATATATAAAATCTTTATATATGTTGTTGCTTCTGCTGCTAAACATAGTAGATCAGATTGAGATAAAGGAGACCAGAATGGGATCAGATATCATAAAAATAAGTCATTTAACCAGGAACTTCGGCGATATAAAAGCTGTTAATGATCTGAATTTCAAGGTTAAAAGGGGAGAACTGTTTGCTTTCCTCGGCGTTAATGGTGCTGGAAAGAGCACAACAATTTCTATTATATGTGGTCAGCTTGGCAAGGATAGTGGAAGTGTGGAGATTGATGGAGTAGCTGCTGAAAAGCTGGGAAATGAGCTGGGTAAGAAACTGGGAATAGTATTTCAGGATAGCGTGCTGGATAAACCGCTTACTGTAAGAGAAAACTTAAAAAGCAGGGCTGCGCTCTATGGAATCACTGGAAAGGAATTTGATGTGAGGCTTGGGGAGCTTACGGGACTTCTTGGATTTGAAGATTATATAAACAGACCTGTTGGTAAACTGTCAGGAGGACAGCGTAGAAGAATTGATATAGCCAGAGCCTTGTTGCATAAGCCTGAAATACTGATTCTGGATGAACCGACCACAGGTCTTGATCCGCAGACCAGAAGGAGAATCTGGGAAGTTATTGAAAAACTAAGAACAGATGAGAATCTTACAGTTTTTCTTACAACACATTATATGGAGGAAGCTGCTAATGCGGGATATGTCGTAATCATTGATAAAGGAAGCATAGTAGCTGAAGGAACACCATTTGAATTAAAGAGCGCCTATGTGCAGGATACAGTATCAATCTATGGTGTGACAGAAGATGAAATGAAGTCTTTGGGTATGAAGTATAAAGCAATCAGGGATGGATATCAGATAAAAATAGGAAATACCATTGAAGCAACAAAGCTTATAGTTAAACATCAGGATATATTTAGAGATTACGAGGTAGTAAAGGGCGGGATGGATGATGTATTTCTTGCGGTAACAGGCAGGGTACCGGGAGGTGAAAACGAATGAAGGCAGTTATTTCTCTTATGAACAGGAACAGAAAATTATTTTTCAGAGATAAAGGAATGTTTTTCTCTGCACTTATCACACCATTTGTTTTGATTGTATTGTATGCGACATTTTTGGCAAAGGTTTATAAGGACTCTTTTACATCAGCATTTCCGGAAGGATTTACGATTGAGGAAAAGTTGATTGATGGGACAGTTGCATCCCAGCTAGTTGCCGCTCTCTTAGCAGTAAGCTGTGTAACAGTTACATTCTGCGTGAATCTTACAATGGTTCAGGACAAGGTGAATGGTGCCAGGAAAGACTTCAATGTTTCCCCGATAAGCCGCTCAAAGATATATCTTGGATATTTCCTTGCAACGGTGCTGAATTCACTTATGGTAAATGGGCTGGCGCTTGTGATCGGACTTCTTTACATAGGAAAAATGGGCTGGTATTTAAACTTTGCGGATGTGCTTTGGATTATCTTTGATGAGCTTCTTCTTGTGCTATTTGGAAGCACACTTTCAAGCATTATAAGCTATCCGCTTGCCACGCAGGGGCAGATGTCAGCAGTAGGAACGATTGTCAGCTCATGCTACGGCTTTATCTGTGGAGCATATATGCCAATCTCTAGTTTTGGCTCTGGATTGCAGAAAGCATTGTCATATTTTCCGGGGACTTATGGAACTTCACTTATTAAGAATCATATGTTCCGTGGCATATTTGAGGAGATGGAGAGTGAGAAGCTGCCGGAGGAGATGATAACGGCAATCAGGGACACGTTAGACTGCAATCCTGAGTTTCATGGAAATGTAGTAAATACAACACAGATGATAGTCATTATGGCAGGCAGCATCGCGGTATTGGGAGCAATTTTTCTTCTTATGACTTGTCTGCCGGAAAAAGAAAACAGGTAAATCAACACTTGCTTTTATGAACGATATGGTTGGGAATTTCTTTGCATGGTGCAGGGAGATGGGGAAGAAGAGATGACACGAATGTATATTCACAGATAGTGTGTAAGAGTTTATATGCAGCAAAATACATATTGTAAATGAGTCGGACGCTAAGACGCAGAGCTGATCCGAAAAGCTAAAGAGGTGGAATACAGGAGAATAGTGCCGGGGTAGAAATGATAGAAGATTTGGTGGTGAGAATCAGAACATTAGCTGAAGAATAGTAAGCAGAAATGTAAAAAGATTACAAATAGGAGCAATTAGTGGATTTTAAAGTTGAGCAGGTTTCAGAGGTAAACTTCATGTGCGCTTATGTGACAGATTTTTTTCATTAAACGCCATTTGCGTGTAACACTATCGAGTCTTTTCACGTCTAAAATAGTAGATGAATTCATCAACAGGGAAACAGTAATACAGAGATACAGGGATGCATGGATGTTGAAAGAATTTGATGAGATATATAAAAGATATGCTAAAAAAATATACGGTTTTCTCTACCGCTTGTCGCGAGATGCCGGTCTGTCTGAGGATCTGTTACAGGAAACTTTCTATCGCGCCATTAAAAACTCCGAATCATTTCGTGGTGACAGCAGTATAGACACCTGGCTCTGCCAGATAGCAAGGAATTGTTACTTCGATTATCTAAGAAAGAACAGAATACAGTTCGAGGATATCGAATTATACTCGGAGCGCATTTCTTCTAATGGTGAAGGCGTGGAAAAACATCTGATTCAAAGTGAGATGAAAGAACGGATTTTTGCTATCTGCAAATTACTGGGAACCAGAGGAGATGTCTTTATTCTGCATGCAGTCAATGAGCTGAATTATGACGAGATAGGTAAACTTTATGATCATTCTGATTTATGGGCAAGGGTTACCTATTTCAGAGCAAAAGACTATATCAGAAAGGAAATGGAAAATGAAGGATATTTCATGTGATGTAATCAGAGATCTGATTCCCCTTTATATCGACGACATATGTAGCGAGCAATCGAAACGATTGATTGAAGATCATATTGATGAATGTGAAAATTGCAGAAAAGCACTGGAGTGTGCAAGGACCAATATATCCTCAGATCAGTCAGAAATTACCCCAGACGAGCAAGTGGGGCCAGAGAATCCATTCGTTAAGGTAAAGCGAAAACAACGGATATGTGTTGCTGTTGCGATAGTTGTTACTATTTTTATAATGACAGTATTTTGGCTGTTAGTAGAGAATGTTGGTTACTTGAATCAGCATGTCTTTGAAAACAGCTCATTTACTGTATCAATAGATAATAATGATGTCTGGACAGAAATTGGAGATTTCAAAAGTGACGCGCTTGTGTTCAAGCACAAGATAACAAACGATGCGAATAGCACTGGTGGATGTCATATTCGTATAAAGACAGGAGATGATCATGTCATTGATGAATATTATATCAAAAACGGAAACAGTATTTCGGCAAAGTTAAAGCGCGGGAAGAGGTACAGTGTTGAGATAAGGGCTGATAAAGGGCAGTATTTTATTAATATGAACTAACAATCCGGTCAAAAAAGAAAGGAAATTTTACTATGAAAATGAAGAATATCAACAGGGCAATACTTGTAATAATGATGCTTTCGCTAGTGTTCCCGACAATTTCAGCGCACGCTGCCGAGCTCGACACTCGTTATTCGGGAGAAGAAATCGAAGAGGTATGTTGGAGTGGATCGGCATATGTTTCGAAAAAATATTATTGTAACGTTACATCATCAAATAACTTTTTTCCAGATAGTCCAAAAGTCACCAACAGTGCCAATAATCCTGGAAAAATCTATGTCAGAATTTTAAATTCATCCGGCCAACAGGTTGGCAGGACAAAAACAATTGCTGTAGGAAAATCTGTAACTATGGATCAGATTCCGGCATTCAGCGGTACATACACATTACAGGCAAAAGCCGTAACTTCCAGCGGGTACTATTCAATCTCGATAGACTGATGAAGCTATAATTAATACAAAACCGGATTTGTTATTAAAGAATGTCAGAATCAAAAAAATTGGCGCTGGCATTCTTTCATTGTTTAAACAAAGAAGTAAGCAGCTCTTCGGGAGTTTGTTTGGGCAGAGATCTACAAAGTTGTTGATATCTGCTGTATTCATTTTACAAAGTTAAGAAAATGGTCATGATTTTTGTACAATTTGCATAAAAAATAATGTTTTTTGTGAAACCAGAAGCAATAGTTCTATTTGCGTCCCCATTCGTTAATGTCTGTCCAGGATGACTACAGGGATAAATGCGTGTACACTATTGACGCATTTATTATTTTACATTAAAATATAACAAGCGATATATAATGAATGATATATTAAAAATAAGCTTCCTGTATAATACAAATATAAGGAATTCTAAGAGAGAAGGTTGATAAAAAGCGATACCTCAATGTAAAATAAGATTACTGACTCGCACAGTTAGTAAACATTATTCAACAGAGAGGTATCTTACAATGAATCGTAACACAAAGAACAAGCAGAATGCAACTAAAATCGACAACTCACAGAATGCAAAGATCAGGGCTATCACAGAGACGACGATGATCGTCGGTATTGATGTAGGAAGCGAGAAGCATGACGCAAGAGCTTTCACATACAGAGGCATTGAAATCTCGGATGAGCCACTGGAATTCAGCAACAGCGAAGAAGGGTTTGAGACATTTTACGCATGGATGGAGGATCTCAGGTCAAAGAACGGGCTCGATGCCGTAATGCCGGTAATGGAGCCGACAGGCCATTACTGGTTCAACCTGGGCGCATATCTTCAAGATCATGGAATGAAGCCTGTTCTAGTGAATCCATACCACGTGAAGCAGTCCAAGGAACTTGATGACAACAATCCACTGAAGACAGACCGGAAGGATCCTAAGGTCATAGCGGGGCTTGTCAAAGACGGACGCTACATCATCCCATATATACCCGAAGGTGTATATGCGGAGGTGAGAAACCTTACCAATCTGCGCTATCAGGCGACGGAAGCTCTTACGAGAGTCAAGAACAGGTTTGCCAGATGGACCAGTCTCTATTTCCCGGAATTAAAAGACGTTTATAAACAGCCGGGAGCAGTGACAGCGATGATGGTACTGCATGAGGCACCTCTTCCTGCTGATATCGTAAAGCTTGGTGTCGATGGTATCCTGAAGATCTGGAGAGAACATAAAGTCCATGGTGCTGGCGAGAAAAGGGCCCGGAAACTTGTTGAGGCCGCAGAGCACAGCATAGGCAGTAAGAATTCTCCGGAAGCTGCAAAGATCGAGCTGCAGGAGCTGCTTGAAGATTACGAGAAATATGACACCAGAGTAAATGAGCTGATAGAGCTTATCGACAAAAAGATAGCAGAAATACCAAATGTGGACAAGATACTTGCCATTCCAGGTATAGGGAAACGTACGGCATACGGGTTCGTTGCTGAAGTAGGGGATATTGGACGTTTTGATGATCCTAAACAGCTTCAGAAACTGGCCGGGTTCGCTATCGTCGAGGACAGCTCAGGAAAGCATAAGGGTGAAAGCCACATCAGCTACAGAGGCCGCAAGAGGCTGAGATATGTGCTGTATGAAGGGGCCGTGTCACTGGTAGCAAGGAATGCACAGTTCAAGGAACTGTATAAATACTACCGGACACGAAAGGATAATCCATTGAAGAAAATGCAGGCGCTGATAGCAGTGGCATGCAAGCTGATCAGAGTGTTTTACAAGATCCTGACAACAGGCGTTGACTATAATGGCACAAAGATGCTTGGAGATATACGCCGGACGGATGAGGACAGACTCGCTTTGACGGCATAACAGGTAACTTATCAACGATCGATCACAGAGCCGTGACTCACGGCTGACCTGAACCGGCAAGGCCTTTTGCAGGCTGAGGTCAGTTGTGACAAGCGACTGAAAATGTAACATGTAGTATTAAAGCCCGGTACTGTGGGAAAACGTCCACCGTAAGGTGCCACAGAGGAAGGCAGAGTTAGTAGTTTTTACAAAGGATGAGCCAGTAGTCGGCAGGAATAATTACCGTGGGGCATGACCCTGTAATGGAGCTAAGCTGACACCCTGATTGTGGACAGGCGGAACGAAGGAAGTTGGGACGAGATCCCGGTAGACATGGGAGGTGCGCTGCCATAGCGGAACGGGGCTTACACAAGGCCATTTCAGAACGCTGATCAAAGACGTTCTGATCAGTGTACCCTAAATACGCTATTTCCGTACCAGATACTCAGGAATGTCCACCAATCCCGGCTCATCCTTATTTTGAGGAACTATGAGAAGCCTTGTAAACTCAAGCAAAAAATGCTTGACAATATAGGGAGGAGTTAAGCTATGCCACCTAAAATAAAAATCACAAAAGAAGAAATTGTTGATACTGCATTAAATCTGGTAAGGGAAGCGGGGGAGCAGGCGCTCAATGCAAGAAGTATAGCAGCGAAACTGAAGTGTTCAACGCAGCCTGTTTTTTCTAACTTTAAAACTATGGAGGATTTACATAAAGCTGTAAAAGAAAAAGCTTATGCAGAGTATCAGTCGTACCTGAAAACAGAGATGGAAGCAGGCAAGTATCCGCCATACAAAGCCAGCGGGATGGCATATATACGGTTTGCAAGAGAAGAAAAAGAACTGTTTAAATTGCTTTTTATGTGTGGCAGAAGTAATGAGAAACCGGAAGATGACAGAGAATCCATACGTCCGTTGTTAGCGCTGCTCCAGAAAAATCTGGGCTTAAGCGAGGATGAAGCTTATCTGTTCCATATGGAAACATGGATCTGTGCACACGGAATGGCAACGATGCTTGCTACGTCATTTGTGGATTGGGATGAAGCATTTATCAGCAAAGTGCTCACAGACACCTATGAAGGGATCAAAAGAAGTTATACAGGAGGAAAGAGGTAATATGCGAAAAATTTATCTGGATAACATCAGATGGTGCACCTTTCCTGCTTGGATATTATGTTTTCTCGCAGGATATTGTGATTGAAGTGTTGAAGAAATGGCGCTTTGTAAGCACACTTGCAGCAGTCGTATCCGGGGTATATTTCATTTACAGGGCTTATGGTATCTACTACGGTCACAGCAGCCTGCTTAGTACCTGGTATGCCAATCTCTTCACGTATTGTATGATTCATGCAATATTTGGAATGTTCGCAGCCTATGGTGATAAGAAAAATGCGGTTACAGAATGGCTTGGAAAAATCAGTTTTCCAGTCTATATCCTGCATATTCCGGTAATTCTGATCACCTTATCATTATTGCAAAAGAGTGATCTGTCTGTAGGTGCGCAGTATGTTATTGTTGCATTTGCAGCATATCTCCTCACGCCTTTAGCAGCTCTGCTGATAGAGAAAATTCCTGTTGTACGTTATCTGATTTTGGGAATAAGGCATTGAATAGGAATGAAATAGGATACAAAATGACGGAGAGATTATTATTAACAGCAGCATTTTTAAACTTTAAGAATAAGTAGAAGGAAATTGCCATTACCAGAAAATGAATTATTTAAAAAATGGGAATAGAATAATGACAGAAGCAGCTGACTGTGCTAGAATATGCATGAAATGTATTACCAAAATATAAAGAAATTTCAAAAAATGGGAATGGGAGATAGTGATATGAAGTTTATTGTAAGGCAAAAGTATCTAGATGAATTGATTGAATTATATGGGACGCTGTCAAACGGCAAATTGTAGTAGGAGCAAACTTCAAATTATATTAGATGCATACCCCTGTGAGAATGAGCGGTTTGTGAGTGGACCACACGCTTTTACCGACTCGACCGCAGACTGTTGCCGAGGATTGTCACAGCTTTATTTCAGCTTATTCTAGTATGCGTAAAGATAGGCTGAAATAAGGCTATGATCTGATAAGACCACAGCCTGGTGTACATTGACAATCACATAGTTATATCCAAGAGTTCAGGTAGATGGCTGATTGCTTTTACAAGACTTTCAGTATCTACCTGACAGAGCTTTTTCTGCTTTCGTATCTGTTCACGGTTCCAGTGCTGCTGTGTGCTCTAAGTGTCCATATATTAATGGAAGTCTACAAGGTGAAGGAGTAGAGTGCTGTTGGAAGGATAATGTAAATGATTATCTGTTAAGCGTACATGATCCAGAATCAGAACAGCAGAGAGTAAGCAATCTGATTAATAAAGGTATCATCCAGCAAATCGATGGCCAATCCGATGAATAATTACTCGATTGTATCTGCGTATAAACAAGCTCTTGTAGTAAATATTTGAATTATTTTCCGAAAAGAGTTAGAGGAATTATTGAATGAATTATAGTACGGAAATTTCATGTTCATTGTTTTTAAATGAGGCACCTAGTGATTTTGAAGACTCGTCTTATTTGTTCGAAATAATTAACAATGATTATGATGATTATAGGCAAAGAAATGTTTATGTAAAAGATTGGTTTGTTACTGAAATCATCTTTTGTCATATAAAAGGAAGCGATGAAACCACTAGAAAGTCAGAGTGGGGAGTAACAGCTACATTGCCGGATAAATTGTCCGATTCACAAGTGATTACATTTCTAAATGATCTTTGTAATCAAATATCATATCAATGTATGATGAAAGCTACATGTCAGCATTCGGGTTTTGCAGGCTTCAGCTATAGTCCGGTCAGCATTCAAATTTTCTATGTTGATGAAAATAATCACAAAAGCCCCAATACATACTATGGGTGCGGTATATCCTCAGCTATGAAGCAAACACTTTCTATAGAAGATTGTTTTGCATTACCATCCGAGAAAGAAACTCTTTCGCCAACTACTTTAAAAATGCAGGTTGCTTTTTTGGCTGCTATGAGAAGCCGTGATCCCGTTGCACGATATATTCTTCTTTATTATCTTTTTGAGATTATCTATACAACAAGCAGCTATAAGAAATGTAAGCAAAATTATCTGGAAGGTAAAAAAGAAAAAACAAAAGATGCCGATAGAAATAGAGGCACAATATTGTTTTCATATCTTTATGATAATCTTGGAATCCAAGAATATCATTTCTATGGCGAACAACATATTCTTAAGGCTGATATTTTAGTGCAAATAATTAAAAGTCGTAACGATCTTGTTCATCGTGCCGATCAGTCAATGATAGAACAGCTGATGTATGAGCATATGATTCCTATCATAAAAGAAGTATTGAAAAAGATGAAAATATGATAATTGGTCCGGCTTTCTTTATCTGTTTTTTATCAGAGCCTATCATAAATATTTGGCGAACACTCAAAAGAATTCGGTTACCATAAGCATTTGGTGGAAGAGGATAATAAGGCTCAGAATGTTACTCTCCATGTACTGACGAAAAAATCGCCTAAGATCGGTAAGCTGATTGAGACAACAAAGATAAATAGAATTCTTGAAGTGAAAGAGGAAAGATGCAAAACGGAATTGGTCGGTGAAGAAAAGATATCCGTAGCATAAAAATCTGTGCGTCAGAGAAATCCGAATCTCCTAAGAACATAATATTATCATGTTTTTGGACTGTTATTTTGGTTACTAAAGTTGTCAGAATTTAAAAACATCTTTAAATAAGTTGACATCACTTGTGGTGGGATTATAATTATAATAGAAATGACAGAAATACTTATTAGTATTTTTGCTTAATCGGTAGAGCATTATAAAAGATTTTCTTAAAGGAGAATGCCATGAAGTACGAAAAACCAGTTGTTATTAAACCAGAAAAAGTTCAGTCTGCAAAATGTGGTTCAGGTCCTTGTGGAAGACCTTGTGGAAACAGAGCTTAAGTAACTGATGTTTTAAGATGAAGAAGGCGCAGTGATTTTACTGCGTCTTTTTGTTTGTCATTTAAGGAATACGATGAATTTATATTATAAACTTAGAAACCACATACTTTTCCGTTCTTATGATACTTTTGGGTATATTACAGATAATTCTGAGTATGGCTATCGATTTCTGCACCATAATTATTGTGACCCAGGTGAACAATATGTTTCCAAAAGTGGAGCCGTTATGTTGGCCGCTTTGTCCAGAGAACCAAGGAACATTGACAATATAGTAACGGAATTAATGAATATATTCGATGGGGTAGAATATGATGAACTGAAGAAGGATGTAGAAGAATTCTATAATAACCTTGTTGTAGAAGGATTCCTCTGTTCGGGATCAAGTGCAGATGACTGTAAAACCTTAACTGAAGACAAAGAAAATAAGATAACGCCAGACGCTGCAGGAAATTCTTCTGATGCGCAGATTAAGCCTTCAGATTTTCTACGTGCTCTTCATATTGAAATTGCCAGTGAATGTAACGAAAGATGTATACATTGTTATATACCACATGAAGATAAGCTGACATTGATTGATCCAGATTTATTCTATAAGGTTGTGAAAGATGGCAGGAAAATGAACATTATCCATGTGACATTATCAGGTGGTGAACCGTTACTGCATCCTGAATTTGTATCATTCCTGAAGTACTGTAGAAAAATGGATCTTTCCGTAAATGTGCTTTCAAATCTCACGTTACTCGATGGTATAATGATTGAAGAGATGAAAAAGAATCCTCTTCTTTCTGTACAGACTTCTTTGTATTCTATGGATCCATCAGTACATGATAAAATTACCGGAAAGAAGGGAAGCTTTGAGAAGACGAAAAGAGCAATTCGGGAAATTGTTCAATCAGGTATACCTGTACAGATATCATGCCCGGTAATGAAAGAAAACAAAGATACCTTTCTTGATGTGGTAAAATGGGCGGCAGATCATAATATTGGTGCAGTAGTACAACCACAGATTTATGCGCAATATGATCACACCGGGAAAAATCTAGCACATCGACTTTCGGTTCATGAGATTGCTGAGACAGTACGGAAACTATTAGATGCAGGTTATGGAGATTCATGGATAAAAGATACAAAAGACAGGGAAAGCCGAAGACCTCAGGATCCAATTTGTTCTATATGCCGTTATATGATGTGTATTTCAGCAACCGGAACAGTATACCCATGTGTGGGGTGGCAGACAAATGTGATAAACACACTTGATAATTCTACTCTTTATGACATTTGGAATAAATCAGAAAAAATCTGTGCTCTGCGTCAGATTTCAAGATCACAGTTTCCTAAATGTGTTATGTGTAAAGATAGAGGATATTGTATTGTCTGCATGATGAGCAATTCCAATGAGAACCGGGATGGCAATCCATTTCGCATAAATAGGTTTCATTGTGAGGCTGCGGCGGCTATTCATAACACTGTTAATCAATATCTGAAAGAAAATAGGCAGGGTTAAGTATGTCGGAAGAAATTCAAATTAAAGATGCGTATGAACATAATCTCAAGCATTTAAGCTTGAATATACCATTAAATGCTTTCACATGTGTAACTGGATGTTCAGGATGTGGCAAGTCATCACTTGTTTTTGACACGATTTATGCTGAAAGTCAGCGTGGATTGTTAGAAGGAATAACTGGAAATATATATGGACAGAAATTGATGAATAAACCCAGAGTGGGAAGCATCGAAAATCTGAGACCAGCTATAAATATTTCTCAGAACTATTACAATGTCAATCCAAGATCTACTGTCGGAACAATTACAGAAATTTCATATTACATGCGCTCCCTTTTTGCTCTGTGCTGTAGTACAACAGACCATGTAGTACCAGAAAATGTTTTTTCTGCCAACAACCCGAAGTCATTCTGCTCCAATTGTGCCGGATTAGGCGTGGAACGAGTCGTTTCAGAAAATCTTCTGATCCCAGATAGAAATAAGACTTTGAGAGAAGGTGGCATATTACTTTTTAAAGGGACAGAGCAGAGCAAAGAGCAGAGATATCTGGAGGCTTTGTGCGAAGAATACGATATTGATATGGACAAGAAGATTAAAGACATTCCTCACTCACAGCTGGATAAACTTCTTTATGCCGATAATAATATAAGATATATGCTTTCGTATAAAGAGGGGAGAAGAAGAAAAAAGCATTATGTTGATTTATTGGGTGCTGTTCCTTTTATTTTAAACCAGAGATACATGATGAGTGCTGACAATACTGATGAAGGTCCTTATTCACAGTTTATGACAGAAACTCCATGCCATATATGTCATGGAGCAAAGCTGTCATCAGAAGTACTTAAATATCATGTCGGTGGTAAAAATTATGCCGAAATCGAAGAAATGGAGTTATCGGATCTTGGCGATTGGCTCGCAGGATTTGACAATTCACTGATAGATACAGAAAAACAGGAACCGGTCAGACAAATTATTTTAAGTGTACAGCATAGGATTGATGCCATGAAATCTTTGGATGTTGATTATTTATGTCTGAATCGTTCTGTTCCTTCTCTTTCAGGCGGCGAACGACAGAGAGTTAGGATTGCATCTCAGTTAACATGCTCACTTAAAGGGCTTCTCTATATTCTCGATGAACCATGTAAAGGCTTACATGAAAGAGACATATCTAGACTGGCTGATTCTACAAGATCCTTAGTAAAAAGAGGAAATACCGTAATTGCAATTGAACATAACTGGCGCTATATCAATTCGGCTGACCATGTTGTCGAACTTGGCCCGGTAGGTGGGCCTGAAGGAGGATATATTATCAGTGAAAAAGATGGTGTGTGTAATACAGTTCCGCCACTTGTCTTTCGTGAATGCAGTAAATTTACAACGTATGCATCTTTAAAAGGAATTCAGTTCCATAATATCAAAAACCAGAATGTCAGGTTTCCAATTGGAGGGATCACATGTATTACAGGAGTGTCCGGATCTGGGAAATCCAGCCTGGCATCTGTAATTGCAGAATGTTATTCAAAACCAAGCACTGGGTTATGTAAGTCCGCAACATGCAATGATAAGATTCACCATGTGGTTCGCGTAAACCAGGCACCTATCGGAAAAACGCCAAGATCAACAATTGTATCCTATCTTGGGATATATGATGAGATTAGAAATCTGTTTGCAGCAACAGATGAAGCAAAGAAAAAAAAGTTATCAGCAAGCATGTTCAGCATGAATGTTAAGGGAGGGCGATGTGAATGCTGCCAGGGTACAGGTCTTAAAAGAATGCAGTTGAATTATTTGCCTGATACTTATATAACATGTCCGGAATGTGATGGCAAACGTTTTCACGAAGATGTACTGCAAGTCCGTTATAACGGAAAGAGTATTCGGGATATCCTAGAAACACCAATAGAGCAGATTATAGATGTCTTTGCAGAAAACAAAAAAATTGATTCAGTCCTTAAAAGCCTTGTCACTTTAGGCCTTGGATATCTTCGACTTGGACAAATGTCTATGAATCTTTCAGGCGGTGAGGCTCAACGCATTAAACTTGCAAGAGCACTTGGCAAGCCTTCAAGATCCGGCACGCTTTACATTCTTGATGAACCGACATCGGGTCTTAACGAACGAGACATAGAACACTTTGAAACGGTAATCGAAGCCATGCGATCGCAAGGTGATACTTTGCTTGTAATAGAACACAATGTTCCTTTTATTGCCAAATGTGCAGATTATATAATTGATTTTGGAATGCATGGAGGCACGGCAGGTGGATGTGTCACAGCTCAGGGAAAGCCTGAAGAGGTATTTACATGCCCTTCATCATCACTTTATGGATTGTATGAATTGGAGAAATAAATGAGAAAAAAGAGACAAGAACTTAATCAGGCTGAGCTCGTGCTGACACAGGCTTGTGGCCTTCGATGCAACTTTTGCTTTGAAAAAGAATGGGGATATCGTGCAGAAAAAACTATGAGTCTCGATGATGCAAAAAGGATAATAGATTTTTGCAATGATGCAGGTGTCAGATTTATTTTTCTTACCGGCGGTGAACCATTGCTATACCCCTACTTAATGAATATTCTGGAATATATTCAGGAAAAAAAATATAGGATGATGCCTACAATTGCAACAAGCGGAATTAAACTGGCAGATAAAAGCACTGCAGAGCAGCTGATTTACCACGGAATCACTTACATCGATATTTCCATGAAAGGATCCAATTCGAAAGAGTGGATAAAGACAACAGGAGTTGATGGATATAATGACCAAATGAAAGCTATTCAGAATCTTGCCAGCCTTCATGTTGAATTCACATGTTCTATGGTCGTAACAATGGATAACGTTCAAAGTGTATGCGATACGGTACAGAACGCATTGAACAATGGTGGAAGACAGTTTTCTTTTACGTTTGAAATTGATAACGACGGCGCACAGTTTCAGAGCAAAGAGGATTATACCAAAAAACACAGACCTCAGGATTTGATTTCTGCATTTCTTGCGCAGATAGATAAACTTGAATCGCTCACTGACGACTGGTGGATAGAGTACAGTTTTCCTCTTTGTGTATACACAGAGAAACAGCTTGATATGCTGCAAAACAGATTGGCCGCTCCATGTCAGGTGCATACACAAGATGCTGTGACATTCAGTCCGTCTATGGACATTCTGTCTTGCGATATGTACATGAATGAAAGCCTTGGAGAACTTGGGAGAGATTTCAACACATATGAGGAATTTCTCGACTGGCGGACACACGCACCATATTATGATGCAGTAAGCAAATTGAGAGAAATGCCTTCTGATAAATGCCTAGAATGTTCAGATTTACAGAATTGTTTCGGTGGTTGCCCAGTGCTATGGAAACATTATTCATTGGAAGATATTCGAGTCAGGCAATAACTCGTGCTAAAATTTTCAACAGGCGGTATAGCTAATTTTACAGCAAGTTTAAATAGTGCCTGCTCAATAAATTAACTTTTTGAAAATATTGCGATAGTGTCAATATTTTTGTATAAACTCCTTGTATTTTGTTAAGTACAATGTTGTGTTTATGCAGCATCTTCTACACAGGAGGGGTCTTTAAACATCTGCATGATCTCTGCTGATGCCTTTTTAAAGCCTTTCTGAGTACGAACTGCATATTTTCTGTTGGTATCGCTATAATAGCAGCATACAAACCGCTCCAGGGCTTCCTCATTTGGAAACTGCTCTTTTACGTTGGTTTTGCGCTTAAGCTCCTTGTTGCTCCGCTCTATCAGGTTTGTAGTATAGAGGCAGGACCTTATATCCTTCGGAAACTTGAAGAACTGGAAAAGGCTCTCTTTTGCCCGTTCAAAGATATCCGGAAGCTTCTTATAGTTCTTGCCATGTTTCTCAATAAAGGCATCTAGTTCTTTCTGTGCGGAATCTGCATCATCAGCCTTATAGACGTTCTTCAGGTCATCCAGGACTTCTTTACGGTCTTTCTGACGGATGTATCTGCTGACAGTGCGGCTCAAGTGAACCCAGCACTGCTGATGTTTGGCTTCTGGGAACTGTCGCTTGACGGCGTCCCTTACGCCTGCAAGACCGTCTGAGGCAAATAGGAGAACCTGCTTGACTCCTCTATCCTTTAAGCCGGCAAGCATCTCTTCATAATTTGCTGCTGACTCTGTAGGGTAAAGAGCATAATCAAGTCGGTACAGCGTTATAATCGTGGTTTCCAGATCATCAGTACGTCTAGATTAGTCAGGGATAAGTTGCTGACAAAAAAGACCATTTCGATCTCTGGGAATATTTAGGTTCAGCAGACCGTATTTAGTATCAAGGGTACGATGATATACTCCATTCCGGCTATTACCGGTGTTATAGCCTTCGGTACTGTGCTTCTCGTAGCCAGGGAACTCAGTCAACTCTATCTGGAGAAGATCATTCATAGCATTCTCCAGACAAGAGCGGAAAATGTTACAGTTCACGGGCAGGCTTGTAACTAAAAAACCGATGCGGTAGACTTGCATCAAGCAGTCGACCAGTATCGGTTCTGTTTTTATTCAAATATCTTTGATACTCTTTCGAAGATGTTCTCTTCGCCTTCAAGACGCAATTCGTGCAGCATACTCATGCCTTTGCAGAGATAAGCGATGCTTTCAAAGCTGCGGAA
>Ga0256407_10005549_pt1 | contig 20102 bp, 14 predicted proteins | sample RumenRJG_04DNA_FD_193489 | JGI IMG/M metagenome (GOLD analysis project Ga0256407, IMG submission 193489) | Bovine rumen microbial communities from Lethbridge, Alberta, Canada - RJG_04 | ecosystem: Host-associated > Mammals > Digestive system > Stomach > Rumen | place: Canada: Alberta... | reverse complement strand
CCAATCCCCATTTTAAAATAAAATTTTTTATATTAAAAATAATACTTTAATATTTTATTCATTATTTTTTTTCAAAAAAAATTTTTTCAAAAATTTTAATTTTTATATTTTAAATATATTATTTAATATTTTTTAAAATTAAAATTTTTTATATTAAAAATAATACTTTAATATTTTATTCATTATTTTTTTTTAAAAAAATTTTTTCACGGAGTCTAAAATTTTTTTTCGGGAAAAACTTACCTGAAAGTATTATAGGTGTAAATAAGGGATATCAGTAATGATGCCAAGGAGAAAAATTTTAAAGTGTACATATTCTGTCGGAGTATAAGTCGGGGCATCAAAAAATTTTTTTTGGGAAAAACTTATGTGAAAGTAGTATAGGTGTATATAAGTGATATTATCCTTGATATCCATCGAGAAAAATTTTTAATTTTTAATTTTTTTATATTTGAGGTTATGTATTCAATTATTTTTTTTTTTACTTAATCCTATTTAATATTTTTTTAACTTATTTCATTTTATATTTATTTTTTATATTTTCTATTTTTTTTATCTCCTTTTTATATTACTTCTTTCTTATTATAGTTTTTTTTTCTTTGTTCAACTATTCTTTATAGCAGTTTTTTTTATTTTCTATCATTTATATGAATATTCAAGCAATTATCAATTGCTAATTAAATAAAAAAATTATTTTTTTTTATATATCTACATTATGATGAAATTAGGGAATTTTAATTTTATCAATTTATTTTAACTTTTCCCCAATAGAGTACATCCTATTCCCATGATTAATTCAGGTCTTAAATAAATACTCCTTAAATTTTAAAGAAAAACCATCAATTTATAATGAATTAATATGTTGTTTTGTTGATAGAATTAGTGATTTTAATGAATTGAATAAAATGAAATTTGTTGATTTATGTAAAAAAAGAGATATTATGTCTTTCAGAATATTTAGGAATAGATATAAATGAGAATTTTTTTAAACTTAGCAAACATTATTTTGCTTTCCCTGACAAAAAAGATATAATTTTATAAGATTTTTGATGAGAACAGGTGTTTTTACTTATAAATCTAGTAAAGTTTGTCCATTTGGTAAAGGAAATTTGTAAAAAGATCAGTATTGTTTAATTTGTAATGAAATAGAAGTTAAAGAATGGAGAGAAAAAGGAATTGAAAAATTAAAAAAAGGTATTAGATAAAGATAATTAGAAAATATTAATGATCAAATTTTTATTGTTATTATTACATTGCTATTATTTAATCCTCTAAATATTTATGTCAAAATACGTGAAAGACTAAATTCAATTAAGATTATAGTAATAGAATTTTATGTTCAATTATGTAAGAAATGAAATATGAAAAGGAAAAGGTATAATATAACAAATTATGAGGAGAAAAAAACAGGAAAAGATTGAAGAGACTCAAAAAGGGATTATACTTTATTTAAATAATTTATTTTTGATTTTTTGATTAATTAATATTAATGAAGAAATATATTTTCAAAAATTTTTTTCTATTTTTTTTATTTATAATTTTCTTTAAATCTCTTTTTGTTAATTAATTAAATTAAATATCTAGTTTTCACATTTAATAAAAATTCTGATTCTTATTCATCTTTGCTGATTTATTAATTAAAAATTATTATTTAATATAAAAATTAGAATGTCCATTTATTTGTTTTTATGTAAATATTCTTTTGAATAATTTCCAAAAATTATTTACTTTATTTTTTATATTATAATATATTATAATATTAATTTACTAATCAAGTATTCTAATCATTTTTTATAACATAATTAATATTTTTTGATTTACAAAAAATTTTTTAGATTCAAAATATATTTTAAAACTTTTTATTTAAAATTAAATATTTTAAAAAAATTAAAAAATAAAATTAAATCATTATTTTATGATTATTGTTCTTCTTTAAATTTATTTAATTCATTCTTCTAATTAACTTATTAATTTCTTCTTCTCTATTTCCCCAATCACCTCCATTTATAAAAGAATGATTTTTATTTTTCCATCCTCCTTTAGGATTATTCATCTTAAATGTCCATAGGAAAGAATTAGCTTCTTTAAAATGAGGTCCAACTTGATAAATTTCTTCAATTAAATCTTCAATACAAGTAATACCATATTTTCCAAGTGATTGTTCAATAATGGAATTATCACATAAAGGAATTCTAGAATGATTAATTTTAGCAAATCCTCTTTTATAAATTAATTCAGAAATAGTTTTTCTATTTGGATAACCATAAACAACATAAGGTTCAACTCTTTTTATCATATTCATAGTTGCTTTATTTACTTTGACAAAAACACCATTATTTAATTGTCTTAAACGTAAAAGACGAAGAATTTTTGTGACTTGAGGTCTAATATGATTTATACCTTTAATTCTAATTACAAATGCAACTTTTGCTTCTGGAGCCATATAAAAATTTCCTGAGTTTCTTGCTTCTCTTTTCATATCTATTAAATGTTGTTCTTCTTTTAGTAAATTTTCATGGTATTTTTTCCCTTTTTCAAGCCATTCTTCTCTACTTTTTTTTATGTGTTCTTTTTTCTCTGCTCTTGCTTTTTCTAATGCTTCTTTTTCTTTTTCAAGTCTTTGAGTTTTTTTTTCATATGATGATGGAATGAATGTGTCTGAGATCATTTTAGATATAAAATAATAAAAAATTATTTTTAATTTTTTTAATATAATTTTTAATTAATTTATATTTAATAATGAATTTATAATTTAAATTCTAAAAAATAAAACATTATTTCATATTCATAAAACACAAAAAAACAAAATAAAATAAAATTGAATTATTTATATTTAACCTAAACATAATATAATTTAATAAATATATATGAAAACAATAATTTAAATGAGTTTAACTGAACTTCACTGAATTTAAATATTTTAATAATAATATATTTTACTTTTTATAAATTTTTTTTCATATATTATTCTTTATTCAAAAGAGATTCAATGTAATCAAAGTCTTTTGTTATTTTATTGGTTAATTTATCTATATCAATATTCTTTTTTACTGATATTTCAATATGAGATATCTTAAATTCTTTACATAAATTTATTACATCAGAATTTATTTCTTTTATATCTTTTTTATTCCCTAATAAAAAAATATTAGATAAAATATGATTATTTTTTATTTTATTTTTAATATTTTCTAATATTTTTTTTATAAACGTGAAAGACTCATTATTACTTATATCATACATTAAAATAATATAATCCTTTTGTGTATGTAAAAAATTATTTACATTTAATTCTATTGGTATAAAAAAATTAAGATTATATGTTTTATTATTAAATGGAACTTTAATAATTATATTTTCATCTTCTTTTGATTCATTATAATCTGGATTAAACTTATTTTTTTCAATCCTTTCAACTAAACAAGTCTTTCCAACTTTTTTATCTCCTATTAATAAAATATTAATAAAAGTCCTATTTAAATAAGCAGATCTTCTTCCTACAGTTTGACTTCTAATTTTACTCCTTATAATATTATTAATATTATTATTTTGTCCATTTTTTTTTATATTTAAATTTTTTGATGAATTATGTGAAGTCTTTGGTTCAGTAAAAGTATTTGAAGTATTAAGTCTTTGATTTTTTAAACTAGAATTAATTTTTATATTTTTATTTTTATTTCTTTCTTCACTTTTTTTTGGTTCTACACTTAATTTAATTAAATTTGATTCATCAGTACTATAATTTTTTTTACAACAATATATGTTATGACCCATAATAATTATAATTTATTGATAAAAATTAAAAAAAAAAAAAATAAATAAAAAAAAAAAAAAAAAAAAAAAAATTAAAAATCCAAAAATAAATAATTTTAAAAAAATCATTCAAATGTAAAACCAAAAAAACAAATAAAAAATAAAAAATAAAATATAAGATATATAATAAAAAAGTTGTTAAAAAAAATCATTTAAACAAATGGTAGAAAACAAACCATATTTCGGAATAATTCCAAGAGATTCAGTAGGAAAATTTTTTGAGGATATAAAAAAGTCATTATCAGAAGTTCCAAAAGAAGGAGAAGTAAAAGAATTTACATTCAATGTTCGTGGAACAAAAAAAGAACCTCAAGGCTTATCATCAGAGACATTTACCATATCAAAATCTGATTATGCAAAATACGTAGATTCATCAAAAGATTATATGGCAAATGCACTTAGTGTTCTTACAATAAGTATGGATGCAAATGATGAAGCAAGTGTAAAAGTACTTGAAGCACTTTTTAATCAATTTAAACCTATGATTGATGAAATTCCAGCTGTTAAAAAAAGGGCAGGTAAAGTTTCTTATAATCTTAGAACTTCTGGTACAAAAATGTGTATTGATATCGTTACCACTGATGGTAAGTTTATTAAACCTTTCGTTGATATGAATGTTGATTTAAATGATTATCATCAATTTAAAGCTAGTTTCAAAACTGATTTTACACCTACTGACTTTTTCGAAATGACAATTGATAAATTATTAGAAAAAATTTTAAGTGCTTCTATTCTATTAACTGTAAAAACTGAAAATGGAAAATATATTGCATTATCAATATTAAGTGCACTTAAAAATGTAAAATTACCTGAAGACAAATATCAAAAAAAATTAGAGAAAGCAATATCATTCTTTAATTTAATTATTGCTTTTGTACAAGCAAAATTTGACTTTGAATATTCACCAAAAGAAGTTTGTAATGGTCCATTAGAAAATGTAATTAAAGACTTTTTAAATGGACAAGATCCAGAAGAAAGTCTTAATGGTATTAAAATGATGGCAGAACAATTAGGAAGTCAAATGATTAAACCTACTCTAGAAAGTATGGGACTATTAGATTCTGCTAAAGCTGCAAATATTGATCAATTTACTGTTTCTTATGTTCTTCCTAAATATCAAGGTGGTATTGCTCATGTTGTTAAAGTTCCTGGCCTTACTAAATTAATTAATGAGAAATTCTTAGTTTAAAAAAATTTATTTTTGGTTTTAAAAATTAATAATTATAAGAACTATAAAAGGGAGTTATTTTATTAATTTATTAAAAATAATTTTTTTATTTTAATACTTGGTTTTATATAAAAAATATTAAATTGTATTTAAATTGGGTATATTAAAATATTTTATCAAAAGAAAAAAAATTAAGAATCAATTTCTGATTCATATTCACATATTAAATCACGATATTTGTTTTTCATTAAACTTTTTGTTCCTAATCTAAATTGAATATTATTTTCTGAATTTGATCTATTATCATTTGATTTAAATTTTTCAAAATGATTTAGTTTTATTGTTTCATTAGTTGGTTCTGTTATAGTCGTTATATAGTTATTATTTAATTTTTTTTTTGTTATTTTTGGATTCTCTATTATCTTTATTTTAATATTCCTATATAACAATATTTTCTCTTTTTGATTTCCTATTATGTTTTTTTGACTTTGGGAAATTTTATTATTTTCTTTATTATCACCTAAAAATTTACTATTGTTTGTTGAATAAAATTTTGTTTGAATATTTCTTTTTTTATGTATAAATTTAATATTATTGTCATTTTTTAATTTTGAATTTTTTAAACTTTTTATTTCTCTTAAATCATTTGATTTTGATTTACTTTTATTATATAAATTTCTTTTATATTTTGAGTCAATTTCAATATTTGTATTATTCATTATTTTTTTCTTAGAAGATGTTGAATTATTATTATCATATTTATTCTTATTACTTTTAATAAAATGATATGAATTAGTAAATTTTTTATTTTCATTTGATATTACTCTTTCAATTTTAATATTTTTAATTTTATCAGTACTTTTATTCTTAACAAGATTCTCTAATTTTTCAGGATTTTCTTTTAACTCTTTTTTCAATTGCTTTATTAATTTTATTTGATTAAATCTATTTTTTTCAGAAGAAATTCCCTTTTTAGAATATAAAGTTTTATTCATAGAAAATTTACTTTTTAATAAATTATTAACAGAACCATCCTTTGAAAAACTATATAATCTATTTATATTATTTTTATCATTTTTTTTTTTAAAATTCCTTGATGTTTTTATTTTATTAATATTTTCTTTTGCTTTTTGAATAAATTTATCTTTTTTTTTCTTTGAAAATTTATCTAACCAATCAATTGAATTATAATCAGTTTCAGTAATAATTTTTAAAGAATTATTCCCAATCTGATTTTCTTTCTCTTTATTAATATCAGTATTTTTCCTACTAGAAAGAAATTTAACAAGAAACTTATTTGAATAAACTCCATTTTTCCTTTCAGAAAAATTTTTCATATAAATAATAAAAAAAGTCCTATTAAAAAATCAATAAAAAATCAAAAAAAAAAAATAAAATAAAATTAATAAAAAATAATAAAAATTAAATGTCAAGTAACTCCAAAAGCACAAAAGAACAGTTATTCCAATCATTAGTAAAATATGACACACCCTATTTAGTATCAACCTCTCCAAACAATAAAAAAGCATTTGAAGATATATCATCAGAAGATGACAAAACAGTAGAACGTTTAAAAGGGATTTTTCTTCGTAGTGAAAACCCAGAATGGGAACAAGAAAAATTATCTGTAAAAGATGCCTTAAATAAAATTCTCCCTCCAAAAAAACAAGTAGTAAATGAACAATTATGGGTTCAATACGTATCATGTACTCCAGTCACAACTGCAGAAGTGCTTACATTAGAAGAAGGATTAAATAAAAGATTAAAAACTTTAAAAGCAAGAGAAACTGGAATTTGTGAAAATAGAGAAAAATTATATAATGAATGCTTTGATGAATTAATTAGACAAGTTACTATTAATTGCTTAGAAAGAGGAATTTTAATGATGTTAGTTAAGAAAGAAAGTGAAATGACTGTTAAAGCTTATCAAAATTTATATGAAAGTTCAATTGCTTATGGTATGAGAAGTGGGTTAATTGCTGAAGAACAAAAAAAAAGTTTTAGTGAAAAAATTGAAAAAATTGATGAAGAAAATGAAAATTTGGAAAAAAAAATTGAACAATTGGAAAAAGAAATTGAATTTTTGACTAAACATGATCAAGAAGAAAGAGAAAGGATTAATGAAGAACATAAACAAAAAGTTGATTTTGCAGAAGATAGAATTAAAACTTTAAAAAATGATATTAAAAATAAATGGGAAATTCTTTCTAAACAACAAAAGCATTAGGTTAGAAGTTAAAAAATTTATTTTTTAAAATGTATATCAATTTCTGGAATTTTAATTTTTTTATTTTTTAATTTTTTAAAATTATAATAATATTATAAAGATTTAATATATGATAATAATATTTTTAACTAATTTCATCTTGAAAACATTCAAATACAATTATTTTTTGTAAATTATCATATTCTTGAAATTTACTTTCATAATTTATTTCTTTTGTGTCTTCTTTAATATTAAATAAACTTTCACTTAAATCAAGAATAGTATTTTTATCCAATTTTTCAAATTCAGTACTTGGTTTAATATTATTATAATATTCATTAAAATCTTTAATCCTTTCAATAAATTTGCATTCATCTTTAACTTTCTTAAATCTATTTTTACCTAAATATTTCAAACAAATTAAAATATGCATTAAAACAGAAGTTGGAATTTTCTCTTTAATCATTCCTAAAAAATTCTCCATTAAACTTTTACAAGGAACCATATTTTTTTCTAAAAAATCCAAAACAAAATTACATTGTAACATATTAGCAATTAATGCACTTCCAAAATCTAAACAAAAAATATGAACTTCATTAGTTCTAGATCTTTCTAATAATTTATTAATCCAATCAATTAAACCATTTTTTAAATATATCTTAATAATATTTTCTTTAATACTCATTTTTTGTAAAATTGCAATTGCAAATCTTTGAATAACTTGACCATCTTCAGTAGATTTAATAATATCCATAACTTTTTCTATAATTGATGAACCATTTGAATTCAAATATTCAACACCTTTTAAAGTTGAAGAAATAATTGAAATTAAAGATAAAATTGCATGTTTCATACTATATGAATGAGTATTCAATAAATCTAAAACAAATTTATCTGAATTATTTTCTTGAATAAATAAAATATCATTTTCTATTAAATCTTCTACTAAATTCCTTCTTAATTCAGGTTGAATTTGTAAAGCATATACTCTTAAAGATAATAAAATTTCGACTATTTTATCATTATTTTTTTCATCTTTTGCTTTTTTTAAATTATTTTTGTGTTCAATCATAACTGCTTGATTTATTGTTTTTGTATTTTCATCCCATGAATCACTCATTATTATTTTATGATATTTTCCTATTTGAGATTTGAAATTTTCTATTGTTTCTTCTAAATTTTCTTTTTTATTTCCATCTTTCAATTCTTGTAACATTTCAATACAATTTATTGAAATTGAAAAAACTTGTCTTGCACATAATAATATACTTTTATACTTTTTTTCTAATAAATTATATGTATTTTGAAATTTTGATATTTTTCTTACACATTCTCTTGATGATTGAACATATTTTGTGAATTTATTATCTTTCTTTTCTTCTTTTTTATCCTTTGAATTTTTATTTTCTACTCTTTTATAATTATCTTCTTTAATAAAACATTCTAATGTAGAAGTATAATTATTTTCTTTTAAAAAATCCTTAATTAAATCTACTTCATTATCTTCATCTTGTTTAGGCATTTTAATTCAGTTTTTAATTAAGTTTCAATAATTTATTTAATTTAAAATATTAAAAAAACCTTTTAAAAATTTTCCAAAAAAAAAATTTAAAATCCAAATTTAAATATATAAAAAACCAAAAGTTAAAAACATATTAAATAATGTCCGACCAAAAAAAAAAAAACAAAGTGACTAAAATTTTAACAACCACATCTCTCTCAGACATAGTTCAAATAAACAAATGGTGGGAACAACCAATAGAAGAAGATGGAGAAGAAGAAGATTTAAGATGGAAAAGTTTAGAACATAATGGTGTTCTTTTTCCTCCTGCATACCAACCACACAAAATAAAAATAAAATATAAAAATGAAGAAATTGAATTGACTCCCGAGCAAGAAGAAATTGCAACTTTCTGGGCTCAATTATTAGATAATGATTTATCAAAAAAAGACATAGCAATCAAAAATTTTTCAAATGATTTTAAAAAAGTTTTACCAGACAAATATAAAAATTCTTCACTTTCAGATTTCGATTTTACAAAAATAAAAGAATATATAGATTCAAATAGAGAAAAAAATAAAAATAGAAGTCAAGAAGAGAAAAAAATTGAAAAAGAAAAAAAACAAAAATTAATGGATTATTATGGTTGGGCTATTGTAGATGGTTCATTAGAAAAATTATCAAATTTCTTAGTAGAACCTCCTGGTATTTTTCGTGGTAGAGGAGAACAACCATTATCAGGTAAAATAAAAGATAGAATTTTTCCTGAGGATATTACAATTAATTGTGGTATTGATAATGCTGTTCCAATTTGTACTCAAAATGGTCATTCATGGGGTGAAGTTGTTAATAATAATGAAGCTACTTGGCTTGCTTATTATAAAGTCGGAAAAAATACAAAATATGTTTTTTTAGCTCCTAATAGTAAATTTAAAGGAATGAGTGATTATAAAAAATATGAAAAAGCAAAAAAATTAAAAAATTGTATCTCTAATATTAGAAATGATTATATTAAAAAATTTGATGATGATAATATGAAAAATAGACAATTAGGTGTTGCTACTTATTTAATTGATAGACTTGCTTTAAGAGTTGGGAATGAAAAAGGAGAAGATGAAGCTGATACTGTTGGTTGTTGTACATTAAGAGTTGAACATATTAAATTAGAAGATGATGATAAAATAACTTTTGATTTTTTAGCTAAAGATTCAATGAGATATTTAAATACTGTTAAAATTGATGAAAAAGTGTATCAAAATTTAAATACATTTATAAAAGGAAAAGAGCAAAGTGATGAATTATTTGATTTAATTGATGCTCAAAAATTAAATGATTATTTAAAGAGTTTAATGGATGGTTTAAGTGCTAAAGTTTTTAGAACTTATAATGCATCTTTTGTACTTCAACAAGAATTAGATAAGCAAATTTTTAAAATTAATGATCCAATTGAAGATAAGGTTTCATATTATAATGAAGCAAATAAGCAAGTTGCTATTTTATGTAATCATCAGAAAACTGTACCTAAAAATTATAATGTTAAATCTGAACAAATGAAAAATGAATTAGATACTCATAAAGAATATTTAAATGAATTAGAAGATTATATTAAAAATTTCAAAAAATCAAAAAAAAAATATGAAGAAATTACAATTGGAAAATTAAAAAAAGTTTTTCCAGATGATAAAAAAAAAGCTGAGAAAATTTTACATAATTTGAAAGATAAAATTAAAAAAATGGATATTAAATTAAAAGAAAGAGAAGGAAATAAACAAATTGCTTTAGGAACTTCAAAATTAAATTATATGGATCCTAGAATTACTGTTGGTTGGTGTAAAAAATATGAAGTTCCTATTGAAAAAGTTTTTTCTAAATCAATTAGAGATAAATTTCCTTGGGCTATGTATACTGCTCCTGATTATAAATTTTAAATAAAAATATTTATTGAGAGATTTTTTATATAATATGTTTTTTTTATTTAAATTTTTTAATTTTTTTAAATGTCAATTGATAAAATTGAAAATGATGATTTGTTTTTTAATTTAAATGATAATAATATTGATAATATTTTGAATAATAAAAATTTCTTTTCTAATAATGTTCAAATTCAAAATGTGATTTTAAAATATCAAGAAGGAGAAATGATAAAAATAAGAGATTATATTCAATCATTACCACCTTATTCAAAAATAGTTCTTCAAAGTATTTTTTTATTATTAGAAGAAAGTTCAGAAAATAATTTTAATTATATTGATTTTAAAGAAATAAGTAAAAATAAAAAAGAAGAAGAAACATATGGAAAAATAGATTTATATATTCATAAAAAATTACATATAAAAAAAAAAAAAAATAATATTTATTGTAAATTTCATAATAATTTAGATTTATATAAAATAAATAAAGAAGAATTAAATAAATTAATTTCAGAAAATGATAATTTATTTCAAATAAGAGGAATAATCTTTTCAATATATAATTTAATAATAGAATACATTAGATCATATTTTAATTCAAATTTTGAATTAAATGATAAAATAATAGAACAAGAAGATATTTCAGAAAAAGAATTTAATTATTTAAAATTTCAAAATGTTTATGAAGATTTAATTCAATTAGGAAATTGGACTTCTGATATTGAAACTGATTTTCAAGAAATTTTTAGTAAATTTAGAAAAGAAGTTAAATATGAATTTAAATTAAGTGAATTTTCCATTGATTTATTTTTAAATTGCATTTTTCATATTAAACAAATTAATATTTGTTTTTTTAAAACATTAAATAATAATAATAATAAACAAGAAAAAAAAAAATCTATTGAAAGTATATATAAAATTATTAATGCTTGTTCAAAAATGAATTCTCCTTTTAAAAAAAATTTATGTCAATTATTAAATATTTCAGATATAATAGAAAAAAATGAAAAATATGATTTAATTTCTTTAATAGTAAAAAATAATATAAATAATGAATTATATTATTCATGGCCAAATATGTTAGAAAAAAAAGATAAAATAAAAGAAGATTATTTAATTAAAATTCAAGAACAACTTTTGAAAACTTTTGGTGAAGAAGTAATAGAAGATATAGATAATAATGATAATAATATAGAAGAAAATATAATAAAAAAAAAAGAAATTGAAAATAATGAAAATAGTTTATTAAAAAAAGAACAAAAAGATATTAAAAAAGATAACAAATCAGTTCAAGAATGGTATGATTATATTGTTGATGATACTATTGTAAAAAAGGAAAATAATAAGAAAAAAAATAGAAAGAAAAATAATAAAAAAAATAATGAAAATGATGAAAATAAAAATAATGAAATTAATGGTAATATAATTATTTCATTAGATAATAATATTACTTATGAAAAAGATCCAATTGTTGAACAATTTAAAAAAGAACTTACAAATAATACTTTTAACAATAACTTTAAAATTAAACCTTTTTTATCTGAAAAATTTATAAAATCTATTACAAAGGAATAAATAAAAAAATATGATTAAAATTTAATTATATATTTTTTTAATAAAAGAAATTTTAACAAATAATCATTTTTTATTATTTTTCATTTTAATTTTTGCAACAGAAATAACATAATGTTTTTTTTGAATAGGAAATATTAATTTTTCTTTAACTAACCATTTCTTATGAATACTAAATAAATTATTATCTGGAAAATCATAAAAATCAATAATAACATTTTTTATATCAATTTTTTCCAAATAAAGTTGCTCTTTAGCAAAATCTAAATGATCTTTTAATATTTTATGACTCTTTCCTAAAATATCAGTTACTTCAATTAATTCTACACTTATACTATTATTAATCATATTTGAAGTAACCATTAATTCATTTTTCATTATTAAAGAATTTGTTAAATTATTTCTATCACTATATAAACTTCTAAAAGTATTTGATTTACTTAAGTAAATTGAACTATTTTTTAGTAAAGAAACTTTAATATATGGTGTCATATTTTCAAATGATGGAAATATCATTGATGATATTTTTTCTATTTCTTTTCCTTCAATTTTACAATGATTAAAACCAAATATACCAAAATAAATTTTATATGATGGAATTTTCATCCATATTAATTCTTCTTTTGAAAATAAGTTAAAATTAGAATATTTTATATTGAAATTTATTAATTTTGTTATATTTTCATATAAATATATGTCTGCTTGAGTTAATATTTTTAATAATATATTTGGAGATATTAAAATTTCATTTTTATTATTATTAATTTTGATTTTTAAATATTGTTTTGATGTAATAAATGATATTATATCTATTTGATTTTCATAATCTATTAAAGATGAATTAGATGAAATCATAATATTAGTATTTATAAAAAAAATATTAACAAAATTGAATAAAAATTAATTTATAATATATATAATAAAAACAATAGAAAAATATTATTTTTTTTATTTTGATAAAATAATATTTTAAATTCTTTATTTTCTTCAATTTTAACAATAAAAAAAAATTAAAAAAATAAAAATAAACATTTCAAAAAAATAACTTCAAAAAAAAAAAATGTCAACAAAAGGTATAAATAAAAAAACATAATTTTATATAGATCTTGAAACTGAATATCAAAATGCAAATGAATATAACACAAATTCAGCGTTTTTAAATAGTGTTCTTCAAAAATTAGGAAGATTAGATATTGAATTAAAAGGTCTTCAAGATATACAAAAAACAATAAAAACAGGAGAAACTGACACATCAAGTCAAAAAGAAGAAATGGAAGTAGAAATTAATAATGAAATAGATTTAATCAGAAAAGAATTATATAGTAGATTAAATGGTATGTTAGATGCTTTAAGAGAACATCAAATGAATCAACAAAGTGATGCTCTTAAGTTACAACAAGAAATTTCTACTTTGAAAAAAGAAAAGTTAGATTTGTATCAAAAAGTTAATGAACTTCAAAAAAGAATTGGTGATATGGAAATGACTATTGGACAAGATCCTTCTACTTTTATGAATTAGGGTTTTTTATTATATTTTTTTTATCTTTTTTTATTTTTTTATGTGATTTATTTGAGAAATGATTAAATTAAAGTTTTATAAACATGAAAAATAAATTGTTTTTAATTAAAAAAAATTCCTTTTAAAAAAATTTTATTAACTTAAAATATAAAAAAACTAATTTCATAAAAATAAAAAAAACAAAAAAAAGTAAAAAAAGTAAAAAATGATAAAACAATATAAAAAAAAATCTTAATATTTCCACAATCCAGCAACCCTATGTCCAAAATCTATCATACTTCCTCCAAAAGCATTAGCACTTTCATCAATTTTGTTCAAAATACTATTACTAGCATCTTGTTTACTATACCCTGGAACAAATTTATCATGTAACTTAATTAAATCATCAAGATTATTTAACTGTGGTATACCACTATCAATCATTAAATAAAACATATTAACAATTTCTCTAGCTCTATCTCTTAAAATCCAATAAGCATTAACACATTTTTGTTTAAAATTTTCATAAACTGGACTTCCTTTTCCTCCCATTGGTTCTAACATTTCTTTACTTAATTTAATTAAAGGAGCAGCAACTTTAATATCTTTTCCTAATATATAACCAAAATCAATATGAAATAATCTTCCTTTATCATCTATCATTAAATTTTCTAAATGACGATCTCCAATTCCTAATATAAAAGTTACTATTGAATAGCCAGCAGAGGAATTTATATATGAATCAATTCTCTTTTGTTTATCTTCATTATCACCTTCTTTAGCATGACTTTCTATATATTGTTTAAGTTGCATTTTTTGATTTGTTACTATATCATATATTGTAGTTGAATTTGGTACAAATTCAACAAATCCATCACTTTTACTTGTTGCTAAAACTTTATATGTTGTGAATTCATAATCTAAATGAACTTTTTTTAATATTGAATCCATATATGATATCATTTGTAAAATTAATTGATCTTGCCTTAAATCATCACCATATTTAAATATAAAAGAATATTCAGCTGGATTATCTTTCAAATTATATTTTTGTGTTTCTGGTGTAATATTAAAAGTATATTTTACTGGACGTAAATTACTACGAAATATTGTACATTTTTGAGGATCGACACCCTTTACTTCAACATTAGGTTCTAATGGTAATGGGAAAGTTTCTGTTTGAATATTTGAAGTTTGTGTTGTATCATTTTCTGTATCTGATGCTTTATCAGTTCCTGATAAAATTGCTCTTAGTTTCTCTTTTTGTCTATCTACTTTATTTGATACTGATTTTATTTGCTTGGATATTTTTATTAAACTTTGCTTGAATAATATTTCTTTTACAATACAATTATGGATTTCTTCTCTTTTTTTTCTCTCTTCATCATTTAAATTTTTTTTTTTTGAATCTGATAAACATTTTAAAAATTCTTCTTTTATATCATTATAAAAATCATTTACTGTTTTTTTTGGTTTTTCAATATTATTATTATTAATATTATTTAAATTATCATTAATATTATTATTATTTATAATATTATTAGGATTATTATCATCTTCACATTCACACATTATAAACCAAAAAAAAGAAGAAGCTAAAACTTTATTAGAAGAACATTTTTCAATTAAAATTTTCCTCAATAAAGAATCTTCATAATCTTCATATCTTAAAGCTTGAACTAATTGTAATAAAATAAAATTTAAATCCATATCACTTAAATTTTCTAATTTCAAAGCTGCATATTTTCTTACTTCTTTCATTCCATTAATATTGATTACAGTATTATTATTTTCTTTATTATTATCATTTTTATTATAAAATTCATTAATACAAAATTTCCTACTTAACATATACAATAAATCACTAATTTCAACTGTAACCCATTTATTTAATATATTATTAATAAATTCATTTTCATTTTTTGCATCTCCCCAATTAACAGAATTTAAAATTTTAGTCAAAGCATATGGAGTATTATTTTTTAATAATTCATATCGATAAATCCAAAAAAGTGTTAAATCCTTTTTTTCAAAACGATAAAAATCTGGAGTTGATAATAATTCATTTATTCTTTCTCTATCATAAGGAGTAACTTTTATATCTCTTGCTAATGAGTCATCACTTACATGTGATAAGGCAGAAAATTTATCAATGATTGGATTATCTTTATTAAATATTTTTATTTCTTCTTTTTCTTTTAAATCATTTCCTTTTTCTTTTATTATTTTTGGATCACAAATCCAATTTGAAAAAGATATTAAATTATTATTTTCTTTATATTTTACTGATTTATATACTTTTTTATAATCTTTTGATACTGCTTCTTCAAATATTATTCTATTATTAAATGAAGGAAATTCAATTTCTAAAAAAGTTTCTTTTGTTTTTGAAAGAAGTAAATTTAATTTTGTTTCAAAATTTTTTCTGTATTCATTTTTTAATTCTATTTCATTTTCATTTGTGTAATAAAAAGTATCTAATACTGATTCATAAGGTGGATTGTCACTTTTTAATATTTGATCAACTTCATTTGCAGGTTTATTATCTGATGTATTTCTTATATAATTTGTATCAAATGCCCCTGTTTTATTACTTTTATAAAATGATTTTACTAATAAATTTAATTCATATTCTATTTTTTTATTTTCTTCTTCTTCTTCTAATTTTTTTTTTATTTCTTCATCTTTATTATTAATATTTGTATTTATATTATTAATATTTTTATTTTCTTCATTAAATTTTTCATTTTCTTTTTCTTTATTTAAGTTCTTTATTTTAAATATTTGTCTTCCTCTTCTTAAATTTAACTTATCATCAAATAATTCAATTTTTGTTTCTCCTAATAAAGAATTTTCTTCTGGTAATTGCATTGAATAAATATAAACAATAATATAAGAATCTAAAGTTAAATCTTTATAATTATATCTTATTGAAATTGTTTGATTTATATTTGTGCTTGTGAATATTAATTTTGTAGTAAATTCTGGTTTAATTTCTAATCCATTTACAAATAATTTTGCAACAAAATAAATTTCAAATTCTGGTAATTGATAAAATAACAAATTTTTTTTATTTTGATCTAATTTTAATATTTTATTTAACTCTTTTTCATTTATTTTTATATTTTTTTCACCTTGCTTTTCTTTATAATATGCTATTAATGTTTCTTTTTTTTCTTTATTTATTTCTTCAAAGTATTTATAATTATTACTAAATTCTTTATTTATATAATTATTATTTTCATCTGTTAATAGATTATCATAATTAAATAAAGATGTAATTTTAAGATCTAAGTTTATATTTAAATCACTATGTTTTAAAAATTTTTGATCAGATAAATATGTAGATATAAATTTATTTATCATATTTTGTTTATCATCTCCAGATGACATTTTTCTTTATATATAAATTAATTAATTATAAATCTTTTTAAATAAAATAATAATTTGAATAAAAAAAATTATTAATCAATATATTGAATAGATTATTATATTAAAAATATATTTAGATTATTTTTTAAATTTTTTTAATTAAAATAATATATTATTTTTTTTATTTTTAATTTTCCAATTTCATCTTCTTTAATAATAACTTTAAATAATTGAAAATAATTATAAATTAAAATTAATCTAATTTTAAAATCTTGAAGAACTAATTAAGGAATTACTATAATATTTCTCAGGAGAAAAACTTTCAGATTTATATTTCATAAAATCTCTTTTATCAAAATCATCAGCATAAACTTTATCTTCATTTAACAATTGTAGATATTTCTCATATTCAGGTTGAGACATATCCTTACAACTTTCATGACTTTCCAATTGATCTCTATTATAAAATTTTTTTTTCCCAGGAACATGCAAATCTAAATTTTTTTCTAATTTAAATAAGTTTTTTCCTTTAATTTCTAAATTATTCATATTTTTCAATTCATCAATAGTAGAATTTCCATTTGGAATTTTTGGTAAATAAGGATTATTTTCTAAATTAGTAATAAAATCTAAAGAATAAATATTTGGTTTTCTATATCTTAAAATATTCTTTGGGCAAGTTTCAAAAAATCTTCCCCAAAAAGGATTATCATTAGTTCTTATATTAATATATGCATCTCTTATTCCTTTAAAATTTTTTGGTCTTCTTAAATTAAAATACCAATTATTATCTCCCATTTTTAATTCTGTTGGTTCTTTATCTTCTAAATTTCTTAAAAAACCTCTTTTTATTTGATATGTATCATAATTTTTTAATAGTAAATCTTCTCTTTTTTTATTTGTTTTTTTTATTATAAAATTCTCCATTTTTGTTATATCATTATCATCTTTTACTTTTTCTTCTAAATTTTTTTGTTGGTTTAATAATATTTTCTTAATTGGTGTTGGAACATTTTCATATAATAAATCATTTTCATATCTTTTATTTCTTCTTGTCCTTAATTCAACATCATCATAATAACTTTTTAAAGTTGAATAATCAATTAATTGAAAAATATCTTTTTTTTTACTATTTGTAATATTATTTTCAGTTAAATTTCTTAAATTTGAAGTTCTTTTATTTAATATTTTACCACCTTTTAATTTTTGATAATTTAAAGGATTTCCTACATAAGAGTAATATATTAAATTATTATTTTTATCTAATTTTGGTCCTTCTGGTTTTTTTCCTACATAAATTTTTGAATCTAAATCTAAATATTTTGATTCATCTTCAAAAAAATTATCAATATTTTCTAATATTTCTTCTTTATTTGAATAATTTGATACAGGAGAAATAAATAATGTTTTTGGTGATTCTGGTCGAGGTATTTGACTTTCAGTACTTTCTAATAAGGGATTTGACATTTTATAATTTTTTAAGTTATAAAAAAATGTTTATTTTTTTTATAAAAAAACAATTGTATTTTTATAAATTATTAAATATAATTTTAAATTTTTCAAATGTCTTCAAGTATTTTACATCCAGGAAATGGTATTAATTATCCTCAAAAAGGTGATTATGTAAAAATTAATTTACAAATGTTAGATTCTAATGGTAATATATTATTCGATTCTACATTAACAAGAAAAAAATTTTGTGAAATAAGATATTTAACAAATGAAAGTAATATGTTCCCACAATTAGAAGAATTAATAGGAGGAATGTCACTTTTTCAAAAATGCTCTTTAGAATTAACAAAAGATAATTTTGATAATTCAATTCCATCTACAAATATGATTCAATTATTAAATGATTATAATAAAATTACAATTTTAGTTGAAATTGTAAATATAAGTAAATCTCCAACAATACTATAAAAAAATATTAAGTAACCTTATTTTTTATTTAAATAATAAAAAATAATATAAAAACGAATTATATAATATAAAATTTTTTAATGGAAACCAAATTTGTAACTTCAAATCAATTACAAATAGAAAAACCAAAAACCGAAAAACTTCAAAATCCATTCGGTTCCGACAGTAAAAAAAATATATCATTTAACAAAAAAACTTTAAAAAAAAATAGAATGGGAACCTGAAACTGAATATACTCATGAATATTTACCAAAAGAATCAAAGGGTTATAACACTTATAATATGATTCGTCTTCAAAATCAAAAAATAAATTCTTCTCTCGGAGTTGAACGTAAAATTATAATTTTTAAATTCTTTTTTTAGATTGGGACCCTAATTCTCAATATAAAATTGATTATCCTCCCAAATTTGTTGAAAAAAGTAAAATTAGTCAAAATGCTTTAAAAACTAATATTAAATTAGGTGATGATGGTAATTATCCTTTGAAAAGTACATATATGTCACAAATTAGTGATTATGGAAATCAAAAACAATTTTATATTGGAGGGAATAATCATTATTATGTGAATGGACAGAAAAGTAATTTTAGTTTAGGTGAAGGGAATGGTGATTTTAGTACTAAGTATAATTTAGATTATTATGATAAGAGTGGAAGTATTCAAAGAAATTTTGAAGGGAAGGATATTGAGAATAAAATGAGGAAAGATCAAACTATTTTAGGTAGTGATAAACCTGAATTAATTACAGAACATGCTGCTGAATATACTAAAAAAGAAATTGATAGAGGAATTTATAATTCAAGATCACAAAGTAATATACAAAAAGAACATCAAGATTTAATTGGAAGTGAAAAAAATAAATGGGATACTACATATCGTCAAAAATATACTCCTAAAAAAAATGAGAATGATCCTAATCAAAAATTAAATATACAAAGATCAAATTTAAGTTTAGGAGATGATAAAAATAAAAATATAAGTCAATATACAGAAGATTATATAAATCATCCTTTTTATCCTCAAAATTATAAATATTTACAAGAAGAAATAAAAAGGAATCATTTTTATTTAGGAGATGATAAACCTTTTGAAGGAGAAAGTGTAACTCAAAAAGATTATAAAAATCCATATAATAATCCTAAT
>Ga0256407_10005547_pt1 | contig 20106 bp, 20 predicted proteins | sample RumenRJG_04DNA_FD_193489 | JGI IMG/M metagenome (GOLD analysis project Ga0256407, IMG submission 193489) | Bovine rumen microbial communities from Lethbridge, Alberta, Canada - RJG_04 | ecosystem: Host-associated > Mammals > Digestive system > Stomach > Rumen | place: Canada: Alberta... | reverse complement strand
TTCAACGTGCGCGTCGGCGATGCTTGGGTGCATGTGGGATTCGTGCCGCTCACCCTTGGTGGCAGCTATTTCACCACCTCGGATGTCCGCTTGCAGGAAGCCATCGAGCGACACCGGTTCTATGGCCGTTTGGTATCAGCGGCTCCCCAGACTCCTGCCGAAGACAAGCCCTCGCCGAACGATGCCGACAGGTCCTCCAACCACCCACAGCCCATCTCTTTCGGTTCACTGGCCGATGCCAAGGAGTGGGTGGCCGCCGAGTATGGCATCTCCAGAACACTGTTGCGCACCCGTGCGCAGATAGAGGCCGTGGCACTCGACCACGGCAAGATACTGACCATCGACAACCTCTCAATCCAACCGCAGCATGACTACATGGAAAGACCATAAGGAGCGCCGCACCCCATTCCTCTCCAGAGGAATGGGGCGAACGGCCGACCTGGAGCAGCGGGTCGAGACACTCGAGGCCAACGTGGCAAATACCGAAAGGCTGGTTTTCGTCGAGCAGTTGCCAGCCCATCCCGATCCTGACACCACTTATGTCATCTACATCGACTCATGAGATACCTCGTAAAAGACATCCTGCGCGATGTGCGGATACAACTCGACCTTGATGCCGAAGACCAACCACTCATCTGTCAGGCCGACCCGCCCTCACTCACCATCGACAAAATGATTCTTGCGCAGGTGGAGTGGGGGGCAAGGCAGGTCATCGAGGAGGCGCCGGTGTGGAAACTGCATACGGGCATTCCGATTACGGGCGGGGTGGCATGGAACGACGCCCCAGGGGTGGGAATGGGGCTGCTCCTCCTGCCCGACGATTTTCTCCGGCTCATTGCCATCCGCATGAGCGACTGGCAGCGCGACGCGAAAATCATCACTGCCCACGACGACGAATACCAGTGGCAGTCGAGCCGCTTTCCCGGCATCAGGGGCAATCCACAGCGACCGGTGGCGGCCATCGTCTCCACTCCCATGGGATGGGCAGCCGAACTCTACAGTTCGATGGCCGGTCCCGGCGTCACCTTGGCAAAGGCGCTCTACCAGCCAGTGCCCCGCATCCAGCAAGGAGCCATCCTCCTTCCACCGCTGCTCTATCACGACATCATCCAGCGCATCGCCCTCTTGGTAGGTCAGTGCTTCCAGTCGCCGGGCATTCAGTAGCATCGCATCGGCCCCCAGTGCAACTCTTCATCAATCACGCGAAAACCAAATCAACAATCAATCAACCAAAAACCATGAGAAACAAATGGAAAAAAATCTACGACTTGGGATGTTATGGCAGTCTGGCTGCTGTCTGGCAACGATTCCCGGAGGGTGGCAATCCCGGGGAATTCCTCCATGTCGGTGCCACCGTCTATTTCTGGGACGAGGCGCAGGGCAACTGGAGAGCCGATGTCTATGAACATACCGACAGTTACAGACTGCTCCATCAAGAGGGCGACCTGGCCGTCACCAACGATGTGAGCATAGGTGGTCGACTCAAAGTCATGCAACATGCTGTGGTGAACGGCAACCTGAAGGTGGAGGGTGAACTCATCTGCCGGCATCTGCGTGGGCGCGACCGGGGACTGTTCGACTCCTACGAGGCACTGACCACGGCCTGTCCCTCGCCTCACCGTGGCGATTGGGCCTTGGTGGGTGCTACCGCCCAACCTGCACTATGGAATTGTGTCGCCGAGGGTGAGTGGCAACGCCAGGCAGAGCACATTGCCTTGGGCGACTCCTTCCAACTCGATGCCTACAACGCGGCAAAGACGGTTGTCGACGGTATCGTGGCGGCGGGATATGTCTTTGCCGGTGTGGCCCATCCCGGCATGACCAATCCCGTGCAGCCTTCCGACTACAATGTGTTTTATCTCGCTGCCGATCCTGGCTATTATGAGGCCTTCGGCGGTATCAGGGTAAGGGTGCTGAGTGCCCTGATGTGGAACCATTCCACCGATACCGACCACAATGGCACCCACGACGGTCAGTGGACGGCGCAAACCATCCTCGGCACCGCCTTCGTTCAGACCGAGAATCTGGCCGACGGGGCGGTGACCACTCCCAAGGTGGCCGATGGTGGCGTGACCACCGACAAGATGGCCGATGGTGGCGTGACCACGCCCAAGATGGCCGATGGCGCGGTGACAGAAGAAAAACTGGCAGGGCAGGTGAGAGAAATGCTGCACTTCCGTGAACTGCGTTTCCTGCACTATTGGGGCGATCTGCTGCCAGCCATGCCCACCGAGGGCACCTATGCCTACTCCACATGGCATAATTGCATATATGTTTGCAAGAATGGCCTTTGGCAGGAAGAACCGTTCGATGCGTCGCTGCTCTATGTCGACTGTACCCGTGAGCGCCTGCTTCGCTGGAACGGCAACCGGCTGGTGGAACTCAGTACCCTCGCCAACTTGAAAACCATCAACGGTCAGAGTCTGATAGGTGAGGGCAACATCGTCATCGATGCCGGGGGACAGATGGTCGTCGACACCGAGTTGGACCCAGCGTCGCCAAATGCGATATCCAACAGTGCCACCTCATCGGCCATTGGCGGACTACGTGGCAGCATACAGACGATAGAGAACCAATTGGCGCGGCAACGATTCTCGGTCCGTGTATGGGGCGACAATCCGCAGGCATCCACCGAATGGCAGTTGGGCGACCTGTGGTACAACGATGATGAGGACGAACTGAAGGTCTGCACCAGCACCGGCGCACACCTTGACTTCGAGGACACCGACTTCGAGGCGAACGCCCTCTATAGGAGAATGGAGACTGCCCAGTGGTATGTGTGGGATGAGGACAACATCATGCTGGTGGAGCTCACCAACAAGGACGTGGACAGCCGTGCGGCTACAAATTACACGCTCATCGAACGACTGTTTACGCAACTGCAGGCGCTCACGGCAAGGGTGGAGGCGCTGGAGCCCGACGACCCGTCGCCAGACCCCACGCCGACTGTCACTCCTTTCGACCCGACGGTGGGCAACAAGGGTGTCATCACCATCAACAAAGACCCCGAGGACATCACCGTGGCCGACGTGCGCGGGGCGCTCACGCTGCCTTCGCTCATCGGCCAGGGACAGTCGCTCACCACGGCGGCTGAAGCAGGACTGCAGGAGGGCACCGCCAACGCCATCATGGACGCCAACACCCAAATCCTGAAGACGCTCGCCTCGGCCGACAATCCCTGCGTGGGGCTGAAACTCGACAAGGTGTACTACGCCCGCATCACGAAGAACAACCACTACAACTACGCAAGCGGCTCGGCGGTCAAGCTGGAGAAAGACTTCACCATCGACGGAGAGGTGAACGGGGAGGCCGTGGGCGGACTCGTCACCGACGGCTCGCTCTTCTACACCCAGCACTCGCTCACGCTCAACAAGGCGAGGTTCAGCAGCACGTCCACACACAGCGACGCGATGTTCTACATCGACACCACACCGGGCGTGGAGCAGCTCGACGTGAAGGGATGCGTGTTCACCTCGGCTTCGTCTGGGGCCAATTACTTCCAGTTCGGCAGCAACGTGAACCTGAGTCCGCTCGACGGCAACGGATATGCCACCGACGACAACTGCATCAACCACATCAACATTGACTCCTGCCAGGCAGAGGGCCACCTGTTCATGCAGAGCAGCGGCCTGCGTGTGGTGAAGTCATGGCGCATCACCAACAACACCTTCACGGGCATCAAGGGTGCCGGCATGAGCATCGGCGTGAACAACGGCACGTACGTGGGCTACATGGCCTATATGAGCTGCCCGATGTTCGTGGCAGGAAACACCTTCCAAGGAAGGCAGGGCATACAGCGCAACAGGAAGTCGGGTGGCTACTACTGCGGACTGCTGGCCGAGACGGCGTTGGTCTACATGCTGCACAACACCATCCGTGACTTCGTGTCGGGGCACTCGGAGTACATCAACTCCTCGGGTACCACCAAGAAATACCACGCATGGACATACGAGGCGTATTTCAACGCCACGCAGGTGTACTTCTGCAACAACACCGTCACCAACATCATGCGGTTTGACACCTACCGGCTGGACGTGTGCTGCCTGAAGTCGAAGGGAAGCTGCGTGCCGGCGGAGTACAACAACGGGCACATGGACATCCTTCGCTACTACAAGGACAACACCTTCAACACTGATGCGAAACCGATGCAGTGGTGGGCCGACCGGGCAAGCAGCTACGTGGCCGACGGCAACGACTACACGCCGGAGATCAATGCCGACAACGCACTCGACGCACAGAAGTTCGTGGCCGTGGTGCTCAACTGGGCATCGACGTTCAACATCATCGGACAGCAGTTCCTCTTCGACGGGAACATCGTCGAGGCCAACTCCATCGGCGGCGGCTCCACTGGGTCACACCTCTGGGCAGAGGAGGCTGTCGTCACGAACAACGAGTTCCGTGCCGACAACATCATCTCCGAGGGCTTCTCGCTCTTCGAGTCGGTGAGCCAGGAGGCACTCTTCTCATTCCGTGGCAACGAGATAGAGATGGCGGGCAACACGTTCACCGCACTCAACTCCGTCATCCGTGCCATCTACCTGAAGTATTACACCAACCAAGGCGACACCGGACCGGCTACGGTCAGCATGCACGACAATACCGTGCCGAACTCCAGTGTCCTGAGGGCAATCAAAGCATGGTAGCAAAATGAAGATAACCAAAGGAAACGATTTTTACCTCCGCCTGAAGCCACGGCAAGTGGCTCCAGGGGAGGCGCAACATACCTTCACCGATCTGAGCGGCATAGAAGCATACATCGTAAGAGGCGGACGAAAGTCGCAGGTGGTGCCTACGGTCAGCGCAAAAGGGGAATTGATATTGTTGATCAGTGGGCTGAGTATCGATGCGGTATATGGCATCGAGGTGAGGGCAAAGTACAGCGGACATGACTTCAGGTATTTCGACCCCGCTGCCTTCGAAATTGTCGAAGGATCCGCGGAGAGCGACGTCACGTCCATAGAGACGTTCGCTCCTGAAGCCTATGTCCTCGAGCTGAACATCAACACCATCGTCCAGGAGCATATCGTCAGTATGACACTGGAGGAGTATGAGAACCTTGAGCAGGTCGACGAGAACACATATTATGTCTTAGTGTAAGAAAATCCAATAACATCGAGTATATGTCAGTTTACTACGGCGAAAATAAAATAAAGGCAATGAGGAAAGGCACACAACGTGCCATCGCCATCTACAAAGGCTCCCGGCTCATCTTCCAAGAGAAGATGGCCGTCGTGGCCGACAGCCAGCATGTCACGCTGGAAGGACTCCCAGAGTTCGTCCTCTTCAACGACCCGCTGGTGGTCAGCGTCGCACCTGAAGAGGGCTACGCCCTCATCTCGGTGCAGGTCATAATGAATGGCGAAGACATCACAAGTGAAGTCTACGCCAACAACACCATCGCCATTCCCGAAGTGAAAGGCGGAATCTCCATAGCGGCGCTCGCTTCACCGCCCATCGTGTTCGAAGACGAAGCCGTCAAGGCCATCTGCGTACAAAACTGGGGTGGAAATTATATTGATGGGGAGATAACGGAGCACGAAGCGTCGTTGGTCACGTCACTTAATAATGTGTTCAAGCAGAATACAAATATAATTTATTTCAAGGAGTTTAGATATTTCACTGGGATAACGGATTTCCCGACTACATCCGTGAGTTCTTTTGCCGCTGGCCAATTCTATAATTGCACCAACCTTTTGGAAATCAATATGCCAAAAATTGGCGGCGCGATAAATCTCAGTGGGCTGTTTAGAAACGCAAATAGGTTAAAATATATTGACTTGACTCCATTGATGAAACATAGCATTGTTGGGATATCAAATGCTTTCCGTAACGCAGGTGACCTCGAATATGCTACCTTTCCACATACATGCACTATGAACAATTCTGCATATTATCTTTTTAGGAATTGCAAAAAATTGGCAACCATCAATTTCAATGATACGGATTGGACTGGGGTTACCACTTACACATACGCATTCCACGAATGTCCTGCATTGGCAACAATTACAGGATGCCCAGTAGGTTTTTCTTATGATTTAATGTTTCCCGATTCTTCTCTTCTCACAAGAGAATCAATCCTTGTCATCATAAATGGTTTATACGATTTTGTCGGGCACGGAAGTGCAACTACACGAAATTTAAAGTTGCATTCAACCGCTTTAGGTAGACTTACCGAAGATGATATTGAGATAGCGACAAACAAAGGATGGACAGTAACTGCATAATGATATGAGAGTAGAACTTAAAAAAAGATTCAAGCAACTATTTGCTGAAGATGGTATGTTCCTCACACAAGCGAACGTCGCAAACGAAAGTGAACGTACATTTTGCACCATTGCTTGCATTCCACTTACCATGGATGAATCTACATGGACAGAATGGACACAAGCCCAAGTGGAGCAATGGCAGCAGGAACACCCAATAGAAGAATACGAGGATGAGGAATATCAATGAGATCATCGTCCACTGCAGCGCCACCCCTGAGGGGCGTGACTTCACTGTCGCACAGATCCGTCAGTGGCACCTGCAGCGTGGCTTCCGGGATATCGGATACCACTACGTCATCTATCGCGACGGCACGATCCACACGGGCCGTCCCGTCGCTCAGGCAGGTGCCCACTGCACCGGGCACAACGCCCATTCCATCGGCGTGTGCTATATCGGTGGCGTGGCCAAGGACAACAAAACGCCCAAGGACACGCGCACCGAGGCGCAGAAGAAGTCACTGGCCAATCTCCTGAAGCGCCTGCATGAACTCTACCCGAAGGCCACGCTCCATGGCCATCGGGAGTTCGCCAACAAAGCCTGCCCCTCCTTCGACGTGGCAGAGTATCAATGGATCTTCCAGGTGAAGCCCTGAATAATGATAAATGTAAATCATACAACACATGAAGCAAAACACCAAGGATTGGATTCAATACGGCTCTGCCATCGGCATGATCGTCACGGGCATCGTCCTCTCCTTCATGTCGTTCTTCCGCAACGACGGCGACATCTCAGAGGGCGTGCTCTGGTATGTCGCGCAGGCGCTCACCTATGCCGGAGGCATCTTCGGCGTGAGCATCTACTTCAAGACCAAACTCGGCGACTTTGAGAGTCGAGCCAAACAAGAAATCAAGGAATTGATAGAGAATCGTTATGAAAACAATCCTTCTGCAAGTGAATAGGGCGGAAACTGATGAGGGCGTTGCCCTCGTCACCGCCTACCACGGAGTGAAAACCGACAATGCCGGGGCGCATTACGACCGGGTGGCCGTCGTCCAGGCCGATGGGCTGTGGCTCAATATGGCATGGAACGAATGCTGTGACAAGACCGATTTGATACTGGGCGAATACCTTGTCTCGTCCTCACGCACGGCAACCGGCTATCAGGCCTGTCTGCGCATGCCAGACAATTGGGATGAGCGGTGGGTAACCTCGCTCGAGTCGCATCTGAGCTCCTTGTTCATGGCTTGGATAACTGCAAAATGGATGTCGGTCGTCATGCCAGAACAGGAAAATCACTATGCTACCGAGGCTTCGGGCCTCGTAGATGGTTGTCGGCAAATCATCCATTCACGGAGAAGGCCCCAACCTTTCTCCTCATTCCCCCCTCCCAGAAGTTAGTGGTATCATCCCCTCCTCTCTGGAGGGGGTAGGGGAGGTTCTCTATCCAAAGCCCTCACAAATGCTATGTCTGAACTTCTGAACTTCTGAACTTCTGAACTTCTGAACTCCTAATAAAGCCCCACCATGAACACCATCTCAACCACATTCCGCCAGGCTACAATCCGCTGTTCATACGACACCCTGGCCTACGACATCTCCAACTACGCCTACACCGTGGGCGATGCCATGCAAGATGACACCACCTCACATTCTCCTCATGCCATCCATCTGGTACAGGATGTGATGGAAGGACAAAACCGCGACCGCATCATCCGTGTGCTCGACAACGCATACCATCGCCTGTGCGGACTCTTCATGCCTTTTTTATGCCAAGAAGAGAGCCACCACAATGTCTCCAACGATCCTGAGCATCAGCCAGTGTTTCACGGCTACACTTGGCACTTGAAAATACCAACCTCTGTAACCCAGGCGCATATCGACCGCTGGGCAACAGAGGCCTACGAATATATGGTGGCTGCAGCCTTGGCCGACTGGTTCGAGGTTTGTGCACCGTCGATGGCGCAAGTGTGGAAGTCGAGACGCGACACCGACTGGACTCTCCTGGCCGAAAGCGTGAAACTTCACAATCGGCGCGCACACACCTCACTCAGCCCATTCTAAGTCCATTCGGTCATGATGATTCAGGTAGGAGAGCATTTTGTGCGAAAATAAGAAATTAACCGCGCAAATTCTTGCTTCAACAACGTTTTTTTCGTAATTTTGCGACAAATTGCGAGGTTATAGCCACTCGGCATTCATGCACTCCATATATACAGTATATTAATGGAATCAATCAGAATCAATATCAACAAGCAACTGACCGGAGAGGGTTTGTTGCCCATCATTTCGTATCCATCCGAAGCCGCCTACGATTTCCGCATCCATAATTGTGCCTCTGATATGGCCAACCTGGGCGCATCGAGGGCCTATGAGTTGCGGGTATATCCCGACGGGCGCAATTTGCAGTTGTCGCTCATCGACACGATTGAGGGTGGCTTCATCCAATATGCCATCTTGCTCGACAGCAGTCGGATGATGGTGCCTGCCGACCATCTGGTCAATGCATTGCGCGAGTTGTCGAAAAAATATCTCTCGCTTGCCGCTCACGACGACAAACCAAGCATGAACAAGTCGTTCATCAATGCAGTGGCCGACATCCGTTCCAAACTGGCTCTCGACACGAAAGCCGGTCTGCCTCGCTTGTTGCCCACCCCGGAGAAAGAGCATGAGCGCATCACCTACTTTATGAACTTCAGGGGCGATGGACAGCTCGCATCGCTCATCAATTATCCCGATCAGGAGTTCTTCCACCATACGCCTGCCATTTATTTGCTTGCCGAAGGCATTCAGCCTGCTGCTTCAAGCACCATCAGGAGGGTGGAGGCCATCGTGATGCGTGAATTCAAGATTCTCTCGCCCGACGGATATGAGTATGGCAACGTGAAAGAGGGCGACAAGGTGCGAATCAACCTGAGGGGAAAAGAGGGCATGTTGCCTCTGAGCATCGAAGTGAAGGGCGACGTGACCAAACCCACCAAATATGGTTATTTCGACAGTGCGGCCAACTGCATCCGCATCGATGAGCGCACCATCAAGTTCTACCATGAACTGAGGTTTGTCGTGCAACTCAATGGCCGTATGCTGCGCAGTTGTACGGTGAGATACAATGGCGAGCAGGTGATGCCCGACACCAATGGCAGTTATCTGCTCAGAGTGTATGAGGACAACCTGCAGAATGCCGGAACCATACAGTTTACGGGCAACAACCTGAAGGAAGCCGTGATACCCGTCACACCAGGAATGGTGAAGCAGGGCGAGTATGTATTCATACCCGAGCCGAAGCACGACCTTACCAGCGTGACCCTCGACTTCAGCGACGGTCATCCCATCAAAACCACTTTCGACATCGGTACCAACGACCGCCTCTTCAACCAACTTGAACGGGGAAAGGTGAAGGGCTACAGGGTGAAGAGAGAGGGCGATGAGTTCAGGATCTTCATACCACGCAAACTCTCTGCCACCTCGAAGAATATCCTTAGGGTGATAAAGGGAGTGATGATGGTGGCCGCCACACTCATCTGCTATGCGCTCGCCTGCCATGTGTTTACCCATCGGTGGCCATGGCCACTGCAAAATACTACCACGACCGTGGCCAACTCTCCTGAGTCCGATGACCTGGACATGTATCCTGACTCTGCTGCCCTTTCCGACGATGACGAATTGGGCATCGTGGTCGACGAGACCGACCAGGTGATTCTGGAGCAGTACGACCAGGCCTACCTGAAGAATCACAATGTATGGAGAAAAGACTCCATCCGCAGTTCGAAATACACCGCTATCGTCAATACCATCTTCGGTGGCCGTATCAGCGAGATCAAGATGAGGTCCTACGATGGCAAGGTGATTCCGAATAATTGGTGGGAGCAGATTTGGCGCAATTTCATCATGCAGAGCAGCGTGAACCAAAATGTAGCCAAAAATGTGTTTGAGAGCGTGGGTGCCGACAATGTCTCTCTCGATGTGGTAAGACTGTACGAGGAGTTGAGCAAGAAGGTCAGTCCCTCGCCCGATGGACTGAAATCCACCTTGCCGGCTGCAGTGCACCACAACCAAGTGGTTCCTGGCACGCCTCTGCCTGCGGAACAGGCGGCACAGCAGGCCACTCAAAATCCTCAGCAGGCTGCTCCTGCTGCACAGGGAGCCAAACCTGCTGCTTCCAACCCTCAGGGCGTAATAACCCCACAGCAGGGTGTTCAAAAGGGAGCAAACAAAAAAGCAGGGGTTTATGCTCCTGCAAAAACTCCCACTACACCATCCCCGTCTTCTTCCAAGAAGAAGAGGTCGGGCTATTAATCTACGCAAATGTCAGCCAACACCTATATTCGCTCACGCCTCATCAGCGTGAGCGATTTTGGTTTTCATCCTAAATGGTCGTGAAACCTTTGGTGCTGATGCTCTTGATGACGTCCTTGATGCTGAGTTCATGGAAACCATTCTCATGCAGTTGTTGAGCCAGGCGGTCGTCGACGGCCTTTTCTTCCTCGTTCTGCACATAGCCGCAAGCCCTTGACTTGAGTTCGGCCACTCCCCATCCTATCAGTGAAACGGCGGCAAATACCACCAAAGCAATAATTGTGTTGAACATATATTCTCTTTTTGCTTACAAAGATAGTGCAAGGCGAGCGAAAAGCAAAATAAAAACGGAGTTTTTTTTGCTTTTCCGAGCCGCCGCCTATCTTGGCCACGCAGTGGCAGAGTAGTGTTTCTTAGAAATAAATCCCAAAAGAAAGGGTGTGGAATTTCACGTCGGAATCTTTCAACACATTCATGTTGCTGTATTTCATGTAGACGGGCAATATTGGCGTACGGAGCTGCAACAGGTAGTCGATGGTGAATTTCCTTTGTCCGATATGCTTCTGCGTGAACTCGTAGTGGCCTTCGTCTTTATCATATTCCGTCAGTATGTTGGCAGAGCAGTTCCAGTTGAAGACAGGCCCCACGCCTATTTGCCAACCATGTCCGAAACGGTGTTGGTAGAGCAGCGGGAAACACAAACTGAACACCTGGATTCTGGAACGGTCGGGTTTGCTCCCCTCTGGAAAATCACTAAGCGCCACTCTTCCCATTTCATCCTTCATAAAACTGTGGTTGGTTGTGCCAAACATTTTCCAGTCAAGTCCGATTCCCAGTGAGATGATGTTGCGCGCTCTTTTCCCCTTCGTGTTGAGGTGAACGTCGAACTGGATGGGAACTAACGTGAAATTAGCTGACCTGAAGGTTTTGAGCCCCAGACCATCCGACATGTTGAGCGGGGCGATGAATCCACAATAGAAATGGGCGGTTCCTTCCACCAAAATACCGCGATAGTTGTCGTTCTTCGTCATAGGCACCTTGGGGATGAGCGACCAGTGGTCGCGGTTGATGGTGGTCTGGCTCACATAGTTGGAGTCTACCAGTTGTATGGTGTTGCGGTACACGAAATCGTCGTCGTTTTCCTTTCCCCTGACGATGACTTTCTGCAGGGAGTCGTTGGTGATGACAGTTACCATGTTAGGCTTGTTGATAACCACGGTGTCGTTGTCGGCTGCCCATGCCACAGAAGAGGCAAAGGCGAGCGTAAGTAAAAGAATGTGTCTCATATTATTTGTGTTTTTGATTTCAATTTTTCAGTATCTCTCCCAGTTTTTCCAGCGAGTTGAGCGTACCCTCCATATAGATGAGAATCACCTCATTGTGCTTGGATGATATTTTCCTTGCCTTCACGCAGACAAAGCGGTTGCCCTTGGTGGAGGGTTTGAGCCGCACCATGAGGGTGCGCGTGTCTTTGGCTCCCGGACTGTCGCTACCCGACCTGACCGATTCCTGGTGCTCGTCTTTCTCCACCAAAGAGAAAATCTCCTCGGTCTGTGCCGGAGTGGCACCGAAGCGCAAGCTCCTGAAATAGCTCAGTTGGTATTTGGCGATGTCTTTTCCCCGTACCCTTGTCTCCACCATTTGCTCAAGGGGAACGATGCTCCCCTTGAATACCTTGTCGACCGCCAGACCTTGTTGGGCCATAGCCGCCAAGACTGCCGTCAACATTATTGTAATGATGATTATCTTCTTCATATTTCAGCGATTTTACAAGTCAAACATATCATCGAGCAGGTCGTCCACCTGGTCTGTGGGCGTATCTGCCACAAAGGTGAGATTTTTCCTCATTTCCTGTAGGGCCATCTCGCGGTCGGCATAGCGCTTGCCATAGACAATGACCACATACTCATTCTGCACGCTGTGGTAATAGACCAGTGCCGAACCCGCCACCAATATCACAGCGGCAGCGGCGGCCACCCATCTGTATAGAGACTTATGCGTGGTCTTCTTCGCACTCGTCACTTCCTGCATAGAGAGTTTCGACTCTTTCAGGGCAATGGTCTGTAAGCCCACCATCATTTCGCGGAGAGGCAGTAAATCGGCTGGAGTGTCGTCTTGGAGCAAGAGTTGGAGCAGTTCGCGCTCCTCGTCTATAGAGGTCTCACCCTGTATGAATTGTCCGGCCAAGGTCCGTAGTCGTTGTTCTCTATCCATGGTTTTCTTTATTTTCGTTGTCTTTCATTTTTTGCAGTACGGCTCTGCGAGCCCGGCTAAGTGCTTGTCGTAAAGCCACTTCGGAGGAACCTGTAAGAAGCGCTATCTCGCTCATCTCCATGCCATCCATATGCCTGAGTCGTAGCACCAGCTGTTGCATGTCGGGCAGGGCCTCCACCATGCGCATCATGCGCTCAAGGATCTCACCATCCACCTCGTCTTGCGCTTCATTGATCTCATGGAGTGGCACCATGGGCCGTTTGCGCCGCAGCTTGTCGATGGCGAAATTGCGGACCAACCGCCTTGCCAGAGGTTCGAGGGGTGAGTGCAGCTGTCCCACCATCTGCCAGAGGCGGAGGAGCACATCCTGTACGGTGTCCTCGGCCTCCTCGTCGGTCAGGTAGCGGCGTGCCACGCCCACCAGTGTGGGGCGTATTTGCCGAATCTGCTGTTTGAACTCCTCGTGTGTCATCAAACGTTTGTTTCCCTTTATACGCAAAAAGTCTTGATTTGTGACATGAAAAACCAATTATTTTGTAAAGATAGTGAAATGTCTGAACTCCTGCAAATCCTGAACTCCTGAACTACAAGAAGTTGAGCGAATGCGAAACTTCAATCATCTTATCTTATTGTCAAACCGCTTGGCGAACTCCATGCTCACGCCTTCGATGCTCTCACCGGGCAGGATGCGGCCGATGGCCACGAGGCGGAACCATTTGTAGGGCGTGCCGCGGCGATGACGCATATACTGGTTGGCACTGCTGCCGATATATTGCCAGCTGGCGAGGTCGTTGCTGCCATAGAGCGCCATTCCCACATGGCTGCCCGCAGGACCCTGGTGGCCGAACAGGCCGCGCACCATCACCCGATGGGCGGTCTTGAGGACGTGACGCAGACCGAGCGACAGCGGGCGGCTGCATAGCAGCACCGGTTGCCGTACGTGCACATCGCCATGGAATGTCACGCTTACCAGTCGTGCGGCATCTCCAGCGTCTTGTAGTGCCCAGATGGCATCGCCGTTGCTGATGCTGCTGTCGAACGCCACCACCGCCGAGCCCCATTGCTTGCTCCGCAGGGAGTAGACGAGGGCGAGGTGGGGATGGTCGGGTTGGTGGAGCCACAGCCGCTGGCCCTCGCTGTCGAACATTGCCTGTGCCCCGGAGAGGAACGTGCCTGCGAGTGGGGGGAGGTCGGCCACCAGGCCGGTCAGTGTGGGTTCGGTGGCCACCAGTTGGGAGAAATGGGGTAGGGTGCTGCAGGCGAATGATGTGCCGCGCAGCGCGTCGGAGAGGCAGGTGCTCACTCCGCCCCGCACCATCATCAGTCCGCGCGAGGAGGCGTAGACCACGGCGTCGTCGGTAGCCACCACTGGTGCGTCGGCCCCCACGCTGTCGCGGCTCACGGTCTGTTGTGCTTGCCATCGCTCCCCCGACAGGCGCAACACCCATAGCCCCTTCGTGGTGAAGGCGTAGTATTGTCCGTCGCCGAAGAGGCCGTCGGCAGTGCGGCGGGTGTTCGACATCAGGCGTGTAACCTCGCCATCGCCGATGTCAACGGCCAGTGATTGTGGGAAGACGAAGGGGTTGGCTTTGGCCGAGGTACGTAGCAGCGATGGCGAGCGAGAGAGGGTCCAAGCCTCCCGTGCCTTCTCCCGTTGCGCCTCCCATTCTTCGGCTGTTGATGGTTGCCAGAGTAGGTAGGTGGTCTGGTATTCATCGGTCTCATCGTCCAGGTGCAGCACCCTGGCCTGTTGCAGCAGCAGTGAGTGCAGGGCGGCGCGCTCCACGCGGTGGGCCTGACCGGTGGCGGTGTGTACGCTCAGTCGCAGTCCCTTCTGCCGCAGGGTGTCCATGTGCTGGGTGGTGGTGTAGTAGCGCGTCCCCTCCGTGGTGGTGAGGCGCACGTAATAGGTCAGTTGCTCCACCTCGTCGTAGGGTGCCATCATCATCCCGGGGATGGGGTATTGTACCTGTCCGCTCCACCATGCCTCATGCACGGTGGGGTCGTTGAGTCGGGCGCGCACCACGATGTCGCACACCTGTCCCAAAGGCTGGTCGGAAAGGTCGGCACGGCTGCCTGCCACCAGTTCGTCGGTGCACGCCTGCTCCCGCTCGTCGGGACTGAGCGCTTGGCGCGAAGCGGCATCTAGCGTGAGGTGGCGGTAGGTGAGTCCGGTCTCGAAGGGGGAGAAGAGGGTGCGTGCCATGGCCCCGATGCTCAGCCGCCCGTCGTGGCAGTCGGCCACCCTCGCTCCTGCCTGCCACCGTCTCAGGTCGCTCAGGTCGGCTTTCTCGCCTTCTGCGCCCTGGGGCACCATCACGGGCTGTCCCCATTGCGCGGGACCCACCGTGAGCACTTTGTAGAACGGCAGTCGGTCGACCGTCTCCAGGGTGGCCTGCCGGCTGAGGGGAGCGAAGGTGAGGGCGGTGGTCTTTCCCTCCATGTCGGTGATGATGGTGGCGGCCTGCCGCAGGTCGAGCAGGTGGAGTTCGCGCGAGAGATAGATGTCTACGCCGGTCACCACCCTTGCCGCCTTTGCAGGTTGGCGCATATCGATGGTGAGGGTGTGGCGGTGCAGGTATGCGGTGCTGCTCAGCATGCCGGCCTCGCGGTCGGCGGTGATGCGGGTGGGTAGGTCGGCGGGCAGCAGGGCGAAGAGGTTGGAGCAGAGCAGGCGACTGCCGTCGGCCATGCGGAGGATGGCCACACCGAAGCGTACGTGCTTGTGGGTGCCTTGGCCCATTAGGACCGCCTCGTGGTCGGTGGCCGCCGCCATCATCGCCGCTACCATTGTAGCTCCAGTGGCGTAGGCGTCGTCGCTGTCGTAGAATCCCGGCAGCATCTGGGCCACTACGCTCTGGCGGGTGGCCACCGTGGTGGTGGGTGCGTCGAGGTAGGTGGCGAGGGCACCGCTGATGGGCAGTCTCACCTCGCGTCGCTGTTGCACGTCCTGGGTGAGGGTGATGTCGTAGAGCAGGTCGGAGTGGCTCACCACGCAGTAGTCGGTCTCGTCCTCGTCCCAGAGTGCGTAGAGTGTGGCGCTGTCGCTCACCATGCACAGGGTGTCGTCCATGCAGGTGAAGGCGTTCACCCGCTCTGCCGTCTCGTAGAGGGGGTGCAGCGCAATGGGTTCGTCGCTGGCAGAAGGGTCGGGCGGGGTGGTCCAGAGATAGGTCCACTGCGCTTCTTGCGCCACCTCAATGATGAGATGGCGGTAGGCATTGGTGGCATGGACACCTGCCAGTCGGCTGCCATGGGGCAGGAGGCCGAGTGTCTGTAGGTGGAGGCCGATGGGGCGCAGGGCCTCGTCTTCGGCAATGAGGTTGACGAGGGCGGCACAATGGCCGTCGGCCGACTCGTGGTCGGTGGGGTTGCTGGAAAGTCCGGCAAAGGTGATGTGTTTTCTCATGGTTGTTGTGTTTGGGTATGCGGAGGCTGGTGTGTGGCGCCTATCCGCTGTCAGTGTTCAGGGTCAATAAAGAGCGGTTGCTGATAGGGTGCGGTGATGAGGGGGAGCGCAAGGCCTATCTGCCCGATGTGCACGGCCTCGCCCACATATAGTTCTATGCGCTCGGTGGCATGACATATGTCGAGCATGTGGGTGGCGAGTCTCTTGCTGTGTACACGCAGGTAGTGGCCATGGCCTTTGGCGGGTTTGCAGGTGCAGGCATGTCGGCCGAGGATGCCGGTATGTCGGCGCGCCACATAGAGATAGTGCTCGCGTGGCGTGTCGTCGGTGGTGGCGATGCCTACCACGTCGCCACGCTCCAACTTCAACTGTCGTGACACGTGGGCGGTGATGTCGATGCGGCCGTCGGCATGGAAGGTCACGTCGCCGTGACGGGTGGTGGGAATCATCTCGTGTACCATCTCCTCACTTCCTCTTCCATCTGAATGTCACGGTGGCGATGTAGACATACGTGCGGGTCTCCTCGATACGGTGGCGGTGGGCCGCTGCCGACTCCTTGGTGAAGTGAATCTGCGAGCAGATGTCGTAACGGTCGCTTCCCCGCTCGCCCACAATCACGGCATAGCATTTCCTGCCGAGCAAAAACGTGCTGATCTCATTGAATAGTCTTCTCATGTTGTTGGGATTTTGATTGGTGATAATAAATCGTGTTGGTGTTTGGTGATTGGTGTCAGGGCATGAAGACCCTGCCACCACACAATCGGGCGCGGCAGCAGGGCTCGTTATCCTGAATGTTGTCCTGAAAACCAATCATAAGTGTATATTTTGTAGGTATTTTTATCCTAAATATATAAAAATTTATATTTTTACTTGCTTATTTCGAAAATATTAGGTATTTTTGCCCGAAGATAGCATGTAAATCGATAATATGTTTCGATTTTCGACTGCAAATATAAACATGGTTTCGAAAAAATCAATGGAAAATTTATAATTTAACATAATATTAACAATTAATGCCCCTGTTATCATGACAAAGAGAACTACGGAAAACCTGAAGCAGTTGGTGGCTTGGTTTGTAGCCAATGGTGTGGCCACCTCACAGCGCGACCTCGCCCAACAGTTGGGATATACTCCTTCGTCGCTATCGCAGATCATCAATGGTCATGTGCCCTTGAGTGACAAGTTTCTCAACCGTGTGAAGGCGCTCGACAGCCGCATCAATACCGACTGGATACGCACTTCCTCGGGCGATATGCTGCTCACCGGGAAGGGACAGGTGGAACTCGCTGCCGATGACGGCGACTTGGAGTTCTATACCGAGAACAGCAAGGGGACGAAGTTCTACAAGCAGGGCGACAGACTCTTCATGACGGTGAGGCATGTTCCTTTCGCTGCTTACGGACAGTTTGCCAACGACTGCGACCGCCTGGACCCTGACTTCGAGGAGTGGGGCGAGGAAACCTACGAGGTGGACCATGTGGCCCGGGGCTGTTACCTCTCGTTCGAGGTGAAAGGCGACTCGATGGACACGGGCAGCCGGCAGAGTTTCGAGGCGGGCGACAAGGTGCTCGTGCGCGAGTTGGACCGTGTGCATTGGCATGGCATACGCTATAAGGACCGTCCTTACTGGGTGGTGGTGTTCGAGTCGAGCGTCTTGCTCAAGCAGATGATCGGGCAGGACCTGGAGCACGGCACGCTCACTTTCCACTCGCTCAACCCGTCGCCCGAGTATGCCGACTTCACCATCAGCGAGAACGATGTGCGCCACCTCTACTATGTGATCAAGAAAAAACCAAAGCAAATGGATTTTTGAGGGTTTCCCCTTCAAAGCCATCCATCTGCAGGGCAAGGAAGAAGTCCGGAATGCTCCGACACCCATCACCACCTACAAAGGAAAAGAAAAAAATAAATTCTTTTCGTTTTCCTCTCGACTTTTCGTAACTTTGCGCTTGCAGCGCGAAGTTACTCGGTCTCGGCATAAAAAATGAATAGATTCATTTTGTTCTGCTCTCGACTTTTCGTAACTTTGCAGCATCAAATATTTATAAGGAGACAAAAGCAATAGTCGTCTCGGTTTTAAGCCATTAACTTTAGCCAACAACTATTGAGTCGAACTAGGTGAAATTCGGGCTAATGTCTGAACTCCTGTAACTCCAGAACTCCAGAACTCCTGGGGTTGAGCGAAGCGAAACAAAAATTATATTCAATATGGTTATTTCAATCGATTTCGATGGGACTGTGGTAGAGCACAGATACCCGAAAATAGGCGAGGAAATTCCTCATGCCACAGAAACGCTAAGAAAACTGATGGAAGATGGGCACAAACTGGTGCTGTGGACCGTGCGCGAGGGCAGGCTGCTCGACGAGGCGGTGGAATGGTGCCGTGAGCGTGGTGTGGAGTTCAGCGCCATCAACGAGACGCTGCGCGCCGATACCAACGAGCACAGCCACAATACCCGCAAGATAGATGCCGACCTTTATATCGATGACTGCAACATCGGTGGTCGCTTCGACTGGGAGACAGCCTACCATATGATTCACGACAACCTTTCCTATCACGCCATTATCCGCGAGGCCAAGCGTGAAGCACAGAAACAGTCACAGGAACCAGAGAAAAAGAAAAGACGCTGGTTCGGTTTCTGAACCCAAGACCAAGATAACCAAAGCCCAACAAAGAAATCATTAATTGCTATCCTTTTCGTATTGACAGCCATTGTGCTTGGGATTTTATCATGCTGTAAATGACTCTATGTGAAAAATATTGTGTAAATTTGCAGCATGACGAAGAAAATCTCACTTTTGATTGCTTTTCTGGTGGCGTTGACCTTCAACGCCATCGCAGCGGAGAAAATCTCTCTTTGGGATATCACCGCCGGAAAATATGCCGCAGAAAACCTCAGGTCGCTGCAACCACTGGCCGATGGCGCAAGTTTCGCACAGATCAGTCAGCAACGCGACAAAATCCTGAAATATGCTTTCGCATCGGGCGAGCAGACAGGCGTCATCTTCGATGCCTCGCTCTGCGAAGGCGCTGATATTCAGGGCATTGACGACTACAAGGCCAGTCCCGATGACCGCTACCTGCTCATCGCCACCAACAGCAATCGCATCTACCGGCACTCTTTCACCGCCGACTACTTCATCTACGACACCCAAAGCCGACAAGCCAGGCCGCTCTCGCAGAACGGGGCGCAGCAGGTGCCGGTGTGGGCTCCCGACAGCAAGCGCGTGGCCTTCGTCAGGGAGAACAACATCTTCGTGGTGGAGATAGGCGACCAACTCAGCGAGACCCAGGTGACACGCGACGGACGGTTCAACGAGATCATCAACGGCATACCCGACTGGGTGAACGAGGAGGAGTTCGGATTCAGCACCGCCCTCGCCTTCACCGCCGACAGCCAGCACCTGGCATGGATTAGGTACGACGAGAGCGGCGTGAAGACCTATGCCCTGCAACTCTTCAAGGGACTCAGGCCCGAGCGCATGGAGTTTGACTACTACCCCGGTGCCTATGCCTACAAGTATCCCAAGGCCGGACAAGACAATGCCGTGGTGTCGGCATGGACCTACGACATCGGCAGTAAGAAAACAAGCCAACTGCCTCTGCCGCTGAATGCCGATGGCTATATACCCCGTATCTTCACCGGTGCGGGCACCGACGATGTGATGCTCTATACCATGAACCGCCATCAGGACACCCTGAAGGTCTACTCGGCGGCCACCACGTCGCTCAACTGCCGGCTGCTCATCACCGAGAGCGTGCCCAAATACGTGAAAGAGGATGTGCCAGGAGGCATCACTTTCACCCAAAAACATATCCTCGTGCCCAGCGACCGCAACGGCACGATGCAAGTGTACCTATATGGTCTTGACGGACGGTTGATACGCCAGCTCACCAACGCCAAGTATGGCGTGACCGAAATCTATGGCTACGACGAGCGCCAGCAACGACTCTTTTACCAGGCAGCCGGACGGTCGCCCTT
>Ga0256407_10005546_pt1 | contig 20107 bp, 15 predicted proteins | sample RumenRJG_04DNA_FD_193489 | JGI IMG/M metagenome (GOLD analysis project Ga0256407, IMG submission 193489) | Bovine rumen microbial communities from Lethbridge, Alberta, Canada - RJG_04 | ecosystem: Host-associated > Mammals > Digestive system > Stomach > Rumen | place: Canada: Alberta... | reverse complement strand
CTAAATTCGTTCAAGACACAGTCTACTCCCTATAACAAAACTAAAAGAACAAGATGGAGCAACCGATTATCTCTCCCATTAGCAAAGAACTGCTGAAGAGCGAACTGACGCCCGACAAGCAGTTACGCATGACCAACAAGAGCAACAATCAGATTTTTATCATCACAGCACACAATGCACCCAATGTGATGCAGGAAATTGGTCGTCTGCGCGAAATTGCATTTCGTGAAGCTGGAGGTGGCACTGGCAAGGAGGCCGATATCGACGAGTTCGATACATGCGACAATTGCTACAAGCAACTCATAGTGTGGAACCCTGACGAGGAAGAGATAATCGGAGGCTACCGCTATCTGTTAGGGACAGATTGGGAGTATGACAGCAACGGACAGCCCATCCTCGCCACCAGCCACATGTTCCATTTCTCAGAGAAATTCATCCGCAACTACGCACCGCAGACCGTCGAGTTAGGACGCTCATTCGTCTCGCTGCCTTATCAGTCATCGCGCATGGGTGCAAAAAGCCTCTTCGCTCTCGACAACCTATGGGACGGTCTCGGAGCCATTCCCGTCATACGCCCTGACATCAAATACTACTTCGGCAAGATGACCATGTATCCCTCCTACATCCGCAAGGGGCGTGACATGATTCTCTACTTCCTGAGAAAACACTTTGATGACAAAGAGCGCCTCATTCTTCCGTTGAAACCGCTAAAACTGGAAACCGACGTACGCGAATTGGAACAGCTGTTCAGAGGCCATACCTTCAAGGAAGATTATTTGATTCTGAATAGCGAAATCCGAAAGATGGGCTACAACATTCCACCATTGGTAAATGCCTATATGTGTCTATCTCCAACTATGAAACTCTTCGGCACAGCTATCAACTACGGCTTTGGTGACGTAGAAGAAACAGGCATCCTCATAGCCATTGATGAAATCTTCGAAAGCAAGCGCAAGCGTCACATTGACTCCTTCATCCAGGAGCACCGCGACGAACTGAAAATTACTTCTGGTGCCAACAAGATCATATACAAAGATAAAGACTAAAAACTAAAACTGACTCACATGAGAAAACTTTTATTATTAGGGACAATTATGCCCCTGTTAGTTTGTGCCCAGCAGCTTGACAGTCTTCACATCATGGTGGATACTAAGGCTACAGCCAACACCCCGTTCACCTATCAGACCTTTCAAGAAGCAAGCAACCATTTCATCGATGGAATCACCGTTTATATCCGCCCAGGAGTCTACTGGATTGACGACCCAGACGATCCTACTATCAAGACCGGAAAAGACGGACGGGAACCTTTTGGCATGACTATACACTGCCCACACCTGACCCTCATAGGGCAGGGACTGGCTCCTGAAGAGGTCGTATTGGCCTCACAGCGTGGACAGACGCAAGGAGCAGTAGGCAACTTTACCATGTTCGACTTCTGGGTCAAGAATCTGAACGTCGAAAATTTAACTATGGGGAACTACTGCAATGTAGACCTCATATATCCTAAGAACCCACGATTAAATCGGCCAAAACGCTCTGATGCCATCACACAGGCTCACATTGGATATGTTCACGGTGATACCCTTACGGCTTGGCGCGTGCGTTTCATCAGCCGACTGAACCTGAATCCTCTGAACGGTGCCCGTTATTCCTACTATGAAGACTGCCATTTCGAATGCACCGATGATGCCCTGAATGGTACTGCCATCTATCGCGACTGCAACTTTGACTTCTATGGTCAGAAACCTTTCTGGAGCACGCGTGGCGCCGGCCCTTTATTTATCAATTGTCTTTTTAATGCGAAAAGTAACAATCGTGAACTCTACTTCTGTAAACAAGGCGGCCCCGTCACCGTCATTGACTGCCGCTTCTTGGCACCATCAGATAGCGTCTATATTGGCTGGACTGCCTATCCACAACCATGGTTACGGTGTTACCAAAAGAACTTCACACTCAACGGGCGACCCTACACTATCGGTCAGCAACAGCCTCAAAACACACTCCAACCAGCATACTTAAACGATTTGTTAAAAAAAGCACCTTTCTTAGATATTAGCCAGCATGAGGCTACACTCCAGACTGGCCAAGACACTCTTGTCCTGAGTTCTAACGAGGCTCATCGCTGGTATATAGAGAAAGGTTATGAGCAATATGCCACTTTGATACAGACACCTGGCAAGACTACGGTCATTCCAACAAATAATACCGATGAAACCGTTCATTTCTGCATTATTGCAGCAACGAAAGACGAACGTGAAGCAGCTTGTCACATCTTTGTAAAACCCTCACAATTGCCACCTCCCGCCTTTACTCGTTTACCCAAAATCAAACAAGAAGGGCAACAACTCTATCTGGATTATACACTTCAACTGGATGGACGTCGCGACGAATCGCGCATCACATGGTATAGAAATGGCATTCCTGTTGCCACTTCAAACGGCAAACCAGAGCGAACTTACCAGCTGACCGAAGCCGATCAAGGACAACACATCACAGCCATTATTGCTCCAAAGCATCAACGCTGCAACTATGGAGAAGAAGTCAGTACCAATAAAAAGGTAAAAACACGTATACAGCCGTTAACGTCTCTGTCCACCGACTTCCACGATTTACCTTGCCAGTGGCAGTCCCAAGTACTCCCCGGCTATTGGACAGTAGACGGATACAAGCCAAAAGACACAGAAGAGTTTCCTTGGTCATTTGATAATAACAAACCCATGTGGGAATACGGAAAGGGCTTCAATGGAGCCGTTGGAATGGGGCTTTTACAAGCCCAGCGCGGAGCCAGGCTCATGTACACCCCCATAGCCCCAAACCATGGGAATATGTCATTGGTGCTGAAAGTAGATCCCACCAAGACGGCAGGACAGGGTTTCGGATCAGCCACAGGTCAGTATATGGATGTCTGCCTGAAGTTCGACACCAAGACGTTAACGGGTTACGGCTTACGTATCATCCGCACTACAAAATATGCTAAAGCCGTAGACTTCCAGTTGGTACGCTACGACCACGGCAAGACCACGCCTATCTCTGAGTCTGTTTCGTCTACTTGCTATCGTACAAATTGCACTATTTCCATCGATTTTACCGGGAATTTGCTTTCTGCCCACGTTGAGACAGAAACGCCTCAGCCTGACGACTCATCGCTGGCAAAAGTGGTCGACCTAAAAGCCAAAGTAGAACCCAATGGCTTTGGAGGCATCCATATCCAACATACAGGTTCATGTGGTGAAAGTACAACAATGCTCCACCAACTACAGGTAGAATGGAAGTAACATAAACATGGCATCTCTCTTCTCTATCCTATACGATAGGCAGAGAGATACCATTTATCTTCTGATACACATCAAGGGCATATACATCTGTCATGCCTGAGATATAGTCAATGACAGCCATTAGCCGTGACTCCAAGTCCTCTGCATCAATATCATATTGTGATGACACACGTCCGATGAGTTGTTGCGAATAGTAACGCTGCGGATTCATCACAGCCTCTGTCATCTTCTCCATCAGCGTAGCCATAATCTGATAACCGGACAGTTCCACATCCAGTACAGGACGACTTCTGTAGATTTTTTCCACTGACAGGCTGGCACACCGTCTATAGGCTTCACGTTGCAAGGTATTGATATGGTCAATAAGTCCACCTTCAAACTCACCAGCCAGAATTTCCTCTTCATGTGCTACAAAAGCATTGACACACTCGTTTTCCAACTTACCGATCACACAGGCACGCAAATACACAATTTGCTCGTTTTCATCGGTCAGTTGCTCATCTTTGATACGCTTCAAGATGTGCTTCTGTGTAGGCTCATCAAAGAAGTCGAGGAACAGCCGCGACACCGTCTCAAATGTCAGGATTTTCAGCTTATGGGCATCCTCCAGGTCCATAATTTCGTAGCAAATGTCATCTGCTGCCTCTACGAGATAGACTAGTGGATGTCGGGCATAACGCAAGGGAGAACCTGACGTGGATTTGCAAATAATACCCATTTCATCGGCAAGTCTCTGGAAAGTTTCCTGTTCACTGACAAAGAACCCGAACTTGCCCTTCTTGCTGGGTGCCAATGACGAGAAGGGATACTTAACGATGCTGGCAATAGTGGAATAAGTCATCACGAAACCGCCTGGCCGACGGCCCTTGAACTGATGGGTGAGCAGCCGGAAGGCGTTGGCATTACCTTCAAAGTGAGTGATGTCTCCCCAAAACTCAGGGCTGACCTTCTCTTGCAGTGGCCGTCCGTTGCCCTCGGTGAAAAAGGTTTGGATGGCCTTCTCGCCAGAGTGCCCGAAAGGTGGATTGCCCAAGTCGTGCGCCAGACAGGCCGTAGCCACAATCTGGCCTATTTCTTCAAATAAGGTACCTTTCAGTTCGGGGCGTTTCTCCTTGATGATACGTGCAGACACATCATTACCCAGCGACATACCCACGCTGGCTACCTCAAGCGAGTGCGTCAGCCGGTTGTGTACGAATACACTGCCCGGCAGGGGGAACACCTGTGTCTTGTTCTGCAAGCGTCGGAAAGGGGCCGAGAAAATCAGTCGGTCATAGTCGCGCTTAAACTCGGTACGGTCGTCATGCCGTTCCACATGGCGGTGCTCCTGCCCCAGCCTTTTGTTCGATATCAGTCTTTGCCATTCCATCATAACGCGTGCAAAGGTACAAATTTAATTTCTTTTTCGTATCTTTGCCACCGATTATTTAGAAAAAAGTTCTGGAAAGATTTGGATGTTTCATAGAATTGGAGTACTTTTGCATTTTAAGTAAACAATACGAATATGAAACAAAAATATGCTATCATTGTGCTTTTTGTACTGATTATTGCTGCGAGTCTTACAAGCCTTGACTGTTATCGGTCTACGAGTCAAATGGTCAGTGAAGATATGAACCAGGCTTTAGCCATTACCATGCAAGAACAACAGAGTAATGTCATCAGCCAAGATACAATACGCACCTTCAACAGTCATCTCCAGATAGCTGCACTTCGTGGACGAGCCACAATAGTCGTTGATACACGCAGCAGACAGTTTATGGCTTACGCCCATTGCTCCGAGGCTACAATCTTCAGCTTGTCAGACCAACGGCCTGCTGCGCTGCTATGGATGTTGACCGGATTTTGGGCAATGTTCACATGGTATCGCAGACAACAAATGACAACCCGCGGTCAGTTGATTTCGCCCATTTCATCGGCCCATCACTATGGCGGCATTACTTATTTGGAAAAAGAAGGACTATTCTATGCAGCTGATGGCAAACAAGTACCACTCACTCCTATGCAACATCAATTAATGCAGATGTTCTTTCAGTCTCCTCGCCACACACTGGCAAAAGCTGAAATATGTGAGGCTCTTTGGCCAAAGAAACCCGATGCCAGCGAAACGCTCTATACGCTTATCCGCAGACTGAAGCCAGTCATAGAGCAGCACTCTCATCTCAAAATAGAATCTGACCGCAGTAAGTCTTACAGGCTGGAAATCAATGAGATAGAAAACTAATACGTAGCCTGACACAAAATGTCAGAGATTGCGTGCCACACTCTGACACAAAATGTCAGAGAAATGTCAGATAGTTTTTTCGTCCTAAAAAAGTATTGTTGCTAACTTTGCCGGAAAATTCGTGCAAAGTATATGCGACAAACAGTATTCAATCGACTCAACACCTGTATGGCGTGGCTGATGTTTGCCATTGCCGCTATGGTGTATGGGCTGACCATAGAGCCCACAGCCAGCCTATGGGACTGCCCTGAATTCATTGCGTGTGGTTACAAATTAGAGATTGGTCACCCGCCTGGTGCACCTGTCTTTATGTTAATGGCCAACCTCTTTTCCCATTTGGCAAGCAATCCGTCACAAGTGGCCCAAATGGTCAACCTACTGTCAGCACTGCTAAGTGCCGGCTGCATCTTGTTTCTCTTTCTCACCATTACACATCTTGCCAAGTGCCTCATCTGTCCAGCAAGTGATCACCTCACCACAGCATCCGTCATCTGCATTGAGGCCTGCGGCGTGGTGGGAGCATTGGCTTATACCTTCAGCGATACGTTCTGGTTTTCTGCGGTAGAGGCAGAAGTCTATGCTTTCTCCAGTTTCTTGACAGCCCTTATGTTCTGGTTGATATTGAAATGGGAAGCAGAGGCAGACGACCCTCACAGTGACCGATGGATTCTTTTAATTGCTTACATCACTGGATTGTCCATCGGTGTTCATCTGCTTTGCCTTCTCTGCGTGCCCGCCATGTCGCTTGTCATCTATTTCCATAAGACAAAACAGGTCACCAAAAGCGGTGTGCTGAAGACCTTTGCAACTGGTGCCTTGTTGGTCGGCGTCATCCTCTATGGCATTATTCCTGGCATCGTGACCATCGGCGGATGGGCAGAACTGCTGTTTACCAACGTATTGGGCTGCCCCTACAATACAGGTCTGATTTGCTACATCATCCTGCTCATCGGGGCGCTTGTCCTATGTTATAATAAAGTGCAAAAGAGAGCCTATAAGCTCTCACTGCTCTGTCTGCTTATGCTGTTAGTTGGCTACAGCAGCTATGGCGTCATCTTCGTCCGTGCCAATGCCAATCCGCCGATGTGTGAAAACTCGCCTGGCAATATCTTCTCGTTAGGCAGTTACCTGAACCGTGAACAATACGGCAAAACGCCACTGTTTTATGGTCCTGCCTATTGTAGTGAAGTAGACTACGAGTCCAAAGAAGACTATCTCGTAGCCAAGCAGGAAGAAGGAAAAGCCATCTATCGGCCCGCAGTAGACTCGCCCCGCCAGCACTATGACCTGATACGCCACGACTTTGACTACATTTACAAGGAAAACATGTTCTTCCCCCGTATGCACTCCCAACGCCATGCCAAGGCCTATGAGGACTGGATGGGAGGTGTCGAGAAGAAGGACAATCTGCCTACAACGGCCGAGAACCTGCGCTTTTTCATCAGCTATCAGATGAACTTCATGTATTGGCGCTACTTCCTATGGAACTTCGTAGGTCGGCAAAACAACATCCAGGGCCACGGTGAAGTAGAGCATGGCAATTGGATAACAGGCATCAGCATGATAGACGACTGGCTACTGGGTTGCGATACTTCAAAACTTCCTTCGGACTTGGCTCAGAACAAAGGGCGCAATACATTCTATGCGTTGCCATTACTGTTAGGTTTGGCAGGCATCTTCTGGCAGTGGCGTCGAGGATATCGGGGTAGGCAGCAGTTGCTGATAGTCACCCTGTTGTTTGTGATGACAGGCCTTGCCATCGTTGTCTATCTAAACCAGACACCCCTTCAGCCGCGTGAGCGCGACTATGCCTATGCCGGTTCCTTCTATGCCTATGCCGTTTGGATAGGATTAGGAGTAGGAGCAGTCACTGGGATTATGCAAAAAATGTACAAACAAAGACGTGTGGCAGCATCTGCGTGTGCTGCTCTATGTTGTCTGTTCGTCCCCCTGCAAATGGTAAGTCAGACCTGGGATGACCACGACCGTTCGGGCCGATACACCTGTCGTGACTTTGGTGTCAACTACTTGGAGAGTATGCAGCGCGAGGGCCATCCCATTATCCTGACCAACGGCGATAATGACACCTTCCCTCTTTGGTATAACCATGAGGTAGAGGGAGTGCGCACCGATACCCGCTGCTGCAACATGGAATACCTGCAGACAGACTGGTATATCGACCAGATGAAACGACCGGCCTACCATTCTCCCGCACTCCCCATCAGTTGGAGGCATGAGGACTATCTGGAAGGCAGGAGAGAGTATATTCCTATTCGCCCGGAACTGAGAACCGAAATAGAAAGCATGATGACGCAGCAGCCGGAAGAAGCGAAAAAACTGCTTGGCGACCAGCCTTTTGAATTGAAAAACATCATCCAGCGATGGGTGCTTAACGACGAGGCTGAAATGCAATGTATTCCGTCAGACAGCGTTACCGTCACAAGTGGCGAAGTCACAATGACGATTTCGTTAAAAGGCAAACAAGCTGTCTCTAAGAACGAGATGATGGTGCTCGAAATGTTGTCACACGCAGATTGGAACCGGCCGGTGTACATTTCTATCAACTCTGGTTCAGACAACTTGTCGTTCCTTCGCGACCATTTGGTGCTCGAAGGCCTGGCCTATCGCGTCTCTCCAACCGCGACGGGCAGGCAAGTTGACACGGAACGTCTGTATGACAACGTGATGCACCACTTCCGTTTCGGCAATCTCTCTCAACCAGGTATCTACGTCGATGAAGACATGAAGCGCTTGGCTGATACCCACCAGCTGGTGATGGGTGTCCTCATTGATTCATTGTTACAACAAGGAGACACCAGGCGAGCAACCGAAGTATGCCGGAAATGGCAACAAGAAATGCCCGAGACGAATATTCCCTATACGGATGCCGCCCTAATGATGGCTCGTTGTTACTATCTGACAGGACAGGACGTAGAAGGCGACAAGATTGTCTGTCATCTGCTTCGTCGTTCTGACGAATGGCTATCGTGGATAGAGACAATTGAGCCGTCTCGCCGTGCAGGCTCTTTATACTCCCAGTACTCCTGGCTCCAGACCATGCAGCAGGCACTCGCCCTGTCGACACAATTTGAACGAAATGAAATCTATCAACGATACTTCAAACCATATGAACACCACATCGCGCAATACCCCCAAGATTAACTGCCGTCCTATTACTCGTCGACGTATCGTCCTGTTAGCGGGCTTATTGATAGTCACCGGCTATGCGCTAATGACTGGTCCAGACAGCACCGGACAAACTTTCTGTCTCGACCTGTTCTCAGCCCGTCGGATAGTCCTTGCACCCATCATGTGTCTCTGCGGCTACCTGCTGGTCATCGTTGGAATCCTCCGTAAGACTTGATAGACGAAGAAATAGAAGCCATTTATTATTCAATACTTGGCTTCTATTGTGTAATACTTGGCTTCTATTGTCTACTGCACTGCTTAAAAAACACAGATAACACATTTGACAGTAAAAATCGTAAATTTTACGCGTACCGCGTATGTACTTAATAATACACGCAGGTATGCCTGCGGTACGCGAAAAGTCTTTAGAAAAATCTGTTAAATGTGTTATCTGTAACCATGATAGTGTCCTCTGACGGTGCAAAGATACAAAATTTTTGATGACTATCCAAGACTTTGAATCATAAACTTACTGAAAAAGTTACTTTATTCTTCGGTTTTGTTTGGTTGTTTCAGAAGAAATAACTACCTTTGCACATTATTAATAAGAAACGTTTCGAAAAGATGATTAAAATCAAGGTTGTAAACCGTGGGCACCAACAGTTGCCTGCATACGCCACGCCCCAGAGTGCCGGTATGGACTTGCGGGCCAATCTGGACGAGCCTGTGACACTGCGTCCACTGGAGCGCAGGCTGATTCCGACAGGTCTGCACATTGCGCTGCCTGAGGGCTACGAGGCACAGGTAAGACCGCGTAGCGGACTGGCTCTGAAGCATGGGCTGACGGTATTGAACAGTCCAGGTACCATCGATGCCGACTATCGCGGTGAGATTGGGGTGGTGCTGATTAACCTGTCACAGCAGGACTTCGTGGTGAACGACGGTGAGCGTATTGCACAGATGGTGATAGCTCGTCATGAGCAGGGTGACTTCGATGTTGTCGAGGAACTGGATGCCACCGAGCGCGGTGAGGGTGGCTACGGGCACACAGGAGTGAAGTGAGAAAGCTAAAATACATATTGCTGACAGCAGTAATCATGTGCTGCGTCCCCTGTCTTTCGCAGGACAAGGGGCAGCGTTATGACGCTTTCTTCCTGGAGGCTATCTGCCAGCGCGAAAAGGGCAACAGTGATGCTGCCTTCGACCTGCTGAGCCATTGTATAGAGATAGACTCTACCCGGTCGGAAGCGTGGTACTACCTGGCGCAGTACTATGCTGCACTGAAGAACAAGGCCAAGTCGCTGGCCTATGCCCAACATGCTGTAGAGCTGGAGCCCGGCAACACCACCTATCTGGAGACACTGGCACAAGCCTATATCAACCAACGCGACTTCAAACTAGCAGCAGAAACACTGGAACAACTCTACGACAAGATGCATGACCGAGATGATGTTTTAGGCATGTTGGTACAACTCTACGAGCAGCAGCAGGACTACGACAATGCTATCCGCACGTTGTCGAGGCTGGAGACGCTGGAGGGCAAGAGCGAACGGCTGTCGTTCGCCAAGAGTCAGCTATACACGGAGAAAGGTGACAAACAGGCTGCCATCAGCGAGATGAAACAGCTGGCCGACCAATATCCCAACGACTACAACTACCGTTGCATGTATGCCAATACGCTCTACCGCAACGGCCAACAGCAAAAAGCCGTCACCCTGTATGACAGCATCTTGAAGGAGGAACCCGACAACCGCATGGCACAGTTGGCCATGCTGGCCTACTATCACGACCAGCAAGATACACTTCGTCAGGAACAGATGACAGACCGCATCCTGCTGAACAAGCAGACAACCCTGCAAGACCGTGTAGCTCTGATGCGACAGGTCATCAGCGAGAGTGAGCAACAGGGCGGTGACTCTACGCGCGTGCTGAGACTGTTCCACCGAATGATCAGTCAACCTGAAGCCGAGGCAGACATGGCTATCTTTTGTGCTACCTACATGAACCTGAAGAAGATGCCTGAAGACAGCATACGCCCTGTGCTGGAACGGGCGCTTGAAATAGCTCCCGACAATGCTGCGGCCCGACTGCAACTGGTCAGCTACGCGTGGCGTGCGGAAGACAAAGACCGCGTGATAGCCCTTTGCCGTGATGCCCGTCAGTATAATCCTGACGAGATGACTTTCTACTACTATCAGGGCATTGCGTACTACCAAAAGGAACAGTTGGACGATGCCCTGAATGCATTCCAGAATGGCATCAGCGTCATCAACGACCAGAGCGACCCCGACATTGTCTCTGACTTCTATGCCGTCATGGGCGACATCATGCACCAGAAGGGTCGTGAGCAGGAGGCCTTTGCTGCCTACGACTCGTGTCTGCAGTGGAAGGACGATAACATCGGCTGCCTGAACAACTACGCCTACTACCTGAGTGAGAAGGGGCTGAACCTGGACAAGGCAGAGCAGATGTCGTACCGCACTATCAAGGCCGAACCTAAGAATGCCACCTATCTGGATACCTATGCCTGGATTCTCTTCATGCAGAAGCGATACAACGAGGCCCGCATCTATATAGACCAGACTCTGCAGTGTGACTCGGACTCATCGTCGGTGCTGCTGGAACATGCCGGCGACATCTATTATCAGGTGGGCGAGAAGGAGAAAGCCGTAAACCTGTGGCAACAGGCACTGGACCGGTCGTCAGAGAAGTCGGAAATCAAGGGCGACCGCAAACAAATACTCATCCGAAAGATAAAACTCAAAAAATACCTAAAAGAATGAAAGCATCAAGTATTACGAAGATTGCCGCTATGGCAATGTTGCTGGCTGTGGCCGCCGCGTGCGGCACCCATCGCAAGGCTGTGAAGGAGACTCCGACAGCAGTAGTCAATGCAGATACGTTGAAGAAGCAGGCATTCCTGCAGCAGGTGACTGACAACGCACAGCACGCCCGTTTCATTACCTCCAAGATAAAATTCAGCGTTGAGGTGGGTGCCCGACAGATGACGCTCACCGGCAACCTGAAGATGAAGCGCGACGACGTTATCCGCCTGCAGTTGATGGCCTTCGGTTTCGTAGAGGCCGGACGTCTGGAGTTCACCAAGGAGTATGTGCTGATTATGGACCGCATCAACAAGCTCTATCTGAAGGTGCCCTATGCACAGGTTGACTTCCTGCGCAACAGCCACATTGACTTCTTCGTACTACAGGCGCTGTTCTGGAACGAGCTGTTCCAGCCTGGCAAGATGAAGGTGACCGACGAGTCGCTGAAGTCATACAAGACTGAAGTAGGCAACGATGACACCATCATTGCCATGGAAGACGGCAAACTGTCATACCGCTGGCTGGCAGAAAACGGCACCGCCCGCGTGAAGATGGCCAACATCATGTATAGTGACAAGTTCCGCGGCAACTACCAGCTGAACTGGGACTATGAGGACTTCCAAATCAGCAGCCGCAAATACTTCCCCATGGGCCACAAGATCAGCTTTACCACTCCCGAGAAGGAAATCAAGCTGGGCATGATCTTCAACTACCTGGGTAATGACGAGAACTGGGAGACACGTACGGAAGTGTCAAGCAAATACCGTCAGGTCACCATTGACGAGATTCTGCACCGATTCATGTCACTCTAATACACTTAAATGAAGCGACTAGGTATTATCCTGTTGTTACTGGCCTTCACCCTGGCTCCCCATGCACAACAAAAACGTGCCAAGAAGTCGGTGGTAAAGAAAACTGCGGTGACTTCCAAAAGCAAGACTGGCAAGAAAGCGGCTAAACAACCCTCGGTGCAGACACTGCAGAACCAGCGACAGCAGATACAGAAACGAATCAAGGAGCAAGAGCAACGACTGCGCAACAACGAGCGGGACGTCAAGAGACGGCTGCAAAACTTGATGGTCATCAATACGGAGATAGAGGGCAAACGACGTACCATAGACACAATCAAACATGACATCTCCAACCTTGACATCGAGATTGAAATGCTGGGCACACAACTCGAACAACTGCAGGAACAACTCAACGAGTGCAAGAAGAACTATGTCAAGTCCATGCGTTATATGCATCGCAACCGTTCCACCCAGAGCCAACTGATGTTCATCTTCAGTGCCGACAACCTGACGCAGATGTACCGCCGGTTGCGCTTCATGCGCGAATATGCTGCCTATCAGCGTACCCAAGGTGATGCCGTCAAGGCCAAGGAAGAAGAGGTGAATCTAAAGTTCCAGGCTCTGAGCGTGGCACAAGAGAAGAAGCGGAACCTGCTGAGCAAAGGCGAACAGGAACGTCGCTCGCTGGAGGGTAAGCAGACCGAACAACAGAACGTAGTCAATACGCTGCAAAAGGAGCAGAAAACCATCCAGAACATTATTGCACAGCAAAAGAAGAAAGACGCTGCTCTCAATGCCCAGATTGACCGTCTGATTGCTGAGGAGGTTGCCCGCCAGAAAGCCCGTGCCGCTGCAGAAGCCAAGCGCCGGGCAGAAGCCGAAGCCGCCAAAAAACGTGCTGCCGAGCTGGCCCGCAAGAAAGCCGAGGCAGAACGTATAGCACGCGAGAACGCACGACGCATTGCTGAGGCTAAGGCCCGCGAGGTAGAAGCGAAGAAAAAGGCACTGGAAGCCAAGAACAAGAGAGAACGTGAAGAGGCAGAGCGCAGGGCTCGCGAGGCAGAGCAAAAACGACTGGCCGAAGAGCGTCGTGCTGAGGTAGAGAACCGCGAACGTGCCAAGGAGGTGGCTACTGCCCGCAAGGAGGCTGACGAAGCCCTAAGAGTTCCGACGGAGGACATGCGCATCAGCGGCAATTTCGAGGGTAACCGCGGCCGTCTGCCCATTCCTATCACTGGTCCCTACCGGATTGTCAGCCATTTCGGACAATACAACGTAGAAGGTCTGCGTAATGTGACGCTCGACAATAAGGGTATCAACATCCGTGGTGAGGCTGGTGCTCAGGCACGTAGCATCTTCGACGGAGAAGTCAGTGCCGTGTTCAGCTTTGGCGGAACCATGGTTGTGATGGTGCGTCACGGAAGTTATATCTCCGTCTACTGCAATCTGGCCAGCGTGAATGTGCACCGCGGGCAGAAAGTCAGCATACGACAATCCTTAGGACGCGTCGGACAAGACAACATCCTACAGTTTCAGCTACGGCGTGAAACTGCCAAGCTGAATCCGGAGAGCTGGTTAGGCAGATAAAAGCCGGAGGTAAGTCTGGATGGCGTGTTCTATCTCGCTCAGACAGATAAACTCGTCTGCAGTATGGCTGCGACTCGACTCCCCGGGACCCAGTTTCAGAGAAAGGAAAGGCATCAGTGCCTGATCGCTGAGTGTTGGTGAACCGTAGGGCGTCATCCCCATCGCCACACAATGCTGGACCAAAGGATGTTCCATAGGAATATGAGAAGAAGACAACCGGAAGGAGCGAGCCTTGAGCTCGCTCTTCTTCATGTGTTTTTGCAGGAAGGCAAACAGATATTCGTTCTGATAGTATTCGTTGGTGCGCACATCAATCACAAAGTGGCACTCGTCGGGAATCACATTGTGCTGCGTACCGCTGTTCAGGACAGTAACTGTCATCTTGGTAGGTCCTAACAGCGGACTCTCCTTCTTAAAACGGTAGTCGCGTAACCATACCAAGTCGTCCAATGCCTCATAGATGGCATTAACTCCTTCGTTGCGGGCAGCATGACCACTCTTGCCATAGGCTGTACCGTCTATCACCATGAGTCCTTTCTCGGCAATGGCAGGCTGCATACCGGTAGGCTCACCCACAATGGCGACATCTATCTTCGGCAGTTCAGGCAACGCCAGACGGAAGCCACCTTCACCGCTGACCTCTTCTTCACAAGATGCCAGATACACTAAGTTATAGGCGATGTCCTGTCCCCGTAAGATGCGGTACACCTGTAGCAGACTGACCAAGCCTCCACCACAGTCGTTAGCCCCTAAACCATAAAGGCGTCCATCCTCGGTAATTGGAGTAAACGGATTACGCGTCCAGGTGCTGACAGGTTTTACCGTATCAACATGGGCACAAAGAAGCAAAGTTGGTTTCTGAGAATCGAGTTCTTCGTGTATCAAGATATTATTGCCGATACGTCTGGCCGGCAATCCCCATTCCCTTACCTGCTGCTCAAAGATGTCGGCAGCAGCCGTTTCGTCACGACTGACCGACGGAGTGCTGATAAGCCGTTTCAACAGCTCTACAGCGTCATTTGTATATTGCATTGTGTCCATAATCGTTGCAAAGATACAAAAAACTCTTAATTATTAACTCTTTATTCTTAATTATTTTGTACCTTTGCACCTAATTAATAATATACGAGGCTTATGCAGACCAATTGTCACATGTCTGTGCTATTGCACGAACAAGCAAAAAAATATGGTGATCGTGAAATGCTGATTTATCAGGATTTCAGTGGGAAGGAATGGAAGTCACTCTCCTGGAACGAGGTGTCTTCCACTGTCATGCAGGTGTCAAACGCGCTGTTGAATCTGGGCGTAAAGGTACAGGAAAACATCGGTATATTTGCCCAGAACTGCGTACAGTATCTTCAGTGTGACTTCGGAGCCTGGGGCATCAGAGCCGTCACAATTCCGTTCTATGCCACCAGTTCAGAGCAACAAATCCAGTTCATGGTCAACGATGCCAAAATTCGCTTTTTGTTCGTGGGAGAACAGGAGCAGTATGACAAGGCTCGCCGTATCGTCTCTCTTTGTCCGACATTGGAACGTATCATCGTCTTCGACCCTCTGGTACGTATTTCCACCCATGACCCCAATGCGCTTTATTTCAGTGATTTCCTGAAATTGGGAGAAAATCTGCCAAGGCAGACAGAAGTAGAAAAGCTACAACAGGAGGCTTCCTTTGACGATATTGCCAACATCCTCTATACCAGTGGTACCACTGGCGACTCCAAAGGTGTCATCCTGACCCACGGGCAGTTCCATGCGGCTTTCGAGGCTAACGGCAAATGTGTGCCCGTCACGGAGAAGGATCGCGTGATGAACTTCCTGCCCTATACACATATTTTTGAGCGCGGATGGGCCATCCTCAGCTTGACAGTAGGTGCCACCATGATTGTCAACACCTATCCGCTACAGGTGCAACAGTCCATGCGCGAAACCCATCCCACCTGTATGTCGGCAGTACCTCGTTTCTGGGAAAAGGTCTACATGGGTGTGATGGACAAGATAGACCATGCCAATCCTGTAGAACGGAAACTTTTCAAACACGCCCTCAACGTAGGACGTAAACACAATATTGAGTATTTGAGTCTGGGCAAGAAGCCTCCTATGGCCCTGCGTCTGGAGTACGAGATGCTGAACCGCACTGTCTTCTCTCTGGTCCGCAAGGAGCTGGGCCTCGAGAATGCCCACTTCTTCCCCACAGCAGGAGCTGCCGTCAGTGCACATGTAGAGGAATTTGTCCATTCCATCGGACTCAACATGATAGTCGGCTACGGGCTGACCGAGTCGTTGGCTACCGTTTCCTGCGACCATTTGGGCAAGCCCTATACGGTAGGTAGCGTTGGACAGCCGATTGACAGTATCGACATCAAGATTAGCGAGGAAGGTGAAATCCTGCTGAAGGGTCCCACCATTACCATCGGCTATTACAACCGCGAAGACCTGACCAAGCAGTCGTTCACCGCAGACGGCTACTTCAGAACTGGTGACGCAGGCTACATGAAAGATGGTGAACTTTTCCTTACAGAGCGCATCAAGGATTTGTTCAAGACTTCGAACGGCAAGTATATTGCCCCACAGATGATAGAGTCCAAACTGCTGGTTGACAAGTTCATTGACCAGATAGCCATCATTGCCGACCAGCGCAAGTTCGTATCGGCCCTCATCATTCCCGTCTATACGTTGCTGGAAGAATACGCTCGTGAGCACCATATTTCCTTCAATAGCCGTGAGGAACTTTGTGCTCATCCGCAAATCATCGACATGATGAAAGAGCGTATTGATACCTTGCAGCAACAGCTTGCCCACTATGAGCAGGTGAAACGCTTCACCCTGCTGCCCCACCATCTCTCCATGGAGAAAGGTGAGCTCACCAATACGCTGAAGATTCGCCGTCGGGTCCTCAACGAGAACTACAAGGCTGAAATAGAAAAGATGTACCAAGAATCATGATCACGAGTGACCAACTGAAAGACGTCTTGGATAGAGCAGACAAGTTGAAGCACTATCTGAAGATTGACGAGAAAAAGATAGAATACGAGGAGGAAGACCTCCGCACACAGGCTCCAGACTTCTGGGAAGACCAGAAGCGTGCCGAAGAACAGATGAAGAAAGTCAAGTCCATCAAGAAATGGCTTGACGGTTTTCAGAATGTCCGCACCGCAGCCGACGAACTCCAGTTGGCCTTCGACTTCTACAAAGAGGAGATGGTCACTGAGGCTGAGGTAGACGAAAACTACCAAAGGGCTATCAAGGCCATCGAGGAACTGGAACTGAAGAATATGCTGCGCCAGAAGGAAGACCCCATGGATGCCGTGCTCAAAATCAATTCCGGTGCAGGTGGCACAGAGAGTCAGGACTGGGCTTCCATGCTGATGCGTATGTATCAGCGCTGGGCCGAAGCTCACGGCTATAAAGTCAGTATCTCCAACCTGCAGGACGGCGACGAAGCCGGCATCAAGAGTGTCACCATGCAGATTGAGGGTGGTGAATACGCTTATGGCTATCTGAAATCAGAGAATGGCGTCCACCGACTGGTACGTGTTTCACCCTTCAATGCCCAAGGCAAACGTATGACCAGCTTCGCCTCCGTATTCGTCTCTCCGTTGGTTGACGATACCATTGAGGTGTATGTTGACCCTGCCAAGTTGTCGTGGGACACCTTCCGTTCCAGTGGTGCCGGAGGTCAGAATGTCAACAAGGTGGAATCAGGCGTCCGCCTGCGCTACTGGTATACCGACCCTGATACGGGCGAGGAGGAGGAAATCCTCATCGAGAATACCGAGACGCGCGACCAGCCTAAAAACAAAGAACGTGCCATGGCCCTGCTGCGCTCACAACTCTACGACCGAGCCATGCAGAAACGTCTGGAGGCTCAGGCCAAGATTGAAGCCGGCAAGAAGAAGATAGAGTGGGGCAGTCAGATACGCTCCTACGTCTTCGATGACCGCCGCGTCAAGGACCACCGCACCAACTACCAGACATCGGATGTAGATGGCGTCATGGATGGGAAAATTGACGATTTCATCAAGGCTTACCTCATGGAATTTCCTGTCACAGACGAAGATTAAAATGAACTATAAACATTAAATATTATGAGCAAGAAAAACAATGCAAAGCGTGAGGCCTACGCTAAGAAACAGGAAGAACAAGGCAAGAAAGTAGTCACATGGATTTTTGGCGGACTGATAGTCCTTGCCATCATCTATCTCATCTGGACCATTACCATGATGTCGTAATGGCACTGGAGATTGAACGCAAATTCCTCGTGCTTGACGATTCGTACAAGCACGAGGCTTTCTCTTCCAGCCATATTCGTCAGGGATATATCTGCAGCGAACGTGGACGGACTGTTCGTATCCGCATCAGGGACACCAAAGCCTATATCACTATCAAAGGTCCTTCACTGGACGGTGGACTCTCACGTTATGAGTTTGAACAGGAAATTCCCTTTGCCGATGCCGAGCAGTTGTTGCTGCTCTGCGAACCCATCATCATTGACAAGACCCGCTGGTTGGTCAAGAGCGGTGAGCATACCTTTGAAGTCGATGAGTTCCACGGAGAGAACGAAGGCTTAGTCATGGCAGAAGTAGAACTGAACGATGCTCAAGAAACGCCAAAAATCCCCCATTTCATCGGGCAGGAAGTCACCGGTGACCGCCGCTACTACAACTCTCAACTGCGCCGCAATCCTTATCAATCGTGGAAAGATCAGCAGTGAGATAGTAACTCACATTCTTCTTTTGAACCACAACTGATACATCAGCAGGCCTGCCAGCGCACCAAGGGTGACACCTGTAGCATTGGCGGCAAAGTCCAGCCAGTCACCATTGCGGTGGCCGAAGGTACAATATTCCTGTAGCAGTTCCAACAGGCCACTCATGAGCACCGGGCTGAGCCATGCATAAAAAAAGAGTTTTTCCCCGTCAAGTACACGGTGTTTACGCAGATATTCCCACCAGATGACACTGCAAGTGCCGCCATACATGACCAAATGGGTCCACTTGTCTATCAACTCCACATGGTCAAAGGGAGTCTCAGGGAAAATCGGTGTCAGTGACAGCACCCATATCAGCACAATACATACAATAGAGAAAGGGTATCTTTTAACAAAATGAGCACTGTTTACCATATTAAATAGCAATTTTCCTGCAAAAATAAGAAATAATTATCATTTTGAATCATGAATTGTGAATTATTTTGTATTTTTGCAGACAGTTATGAAAAAATATGAGATGGCAAAGTTAGAAAGAGCAAATTTCAGCAGTCGCTTAGGTGTAATACTCGCAACTGCAGGTTCTGCCGTAGGACTGGGTAACGTATGGCGTTTTCCCTATATGACAGGTGAGAACGGTGGAGCCGTATTCATTATCATCTACATATTTTGTGTGCTACTATTAGGAATACCCTGCATGATCAGCGAATTTATCGTAGGTCGCAACGGCCGGTCCAACACGGCACGTGCCTTCTCAAAAATGGCTGGCGATAGACCATGGTCCATCATCGGCTACATGGGCGTTTTGACTGGATTCCTGATTACAGGCTACTATGCAGTAGTAGCTGGTTGGTGTATGCAATACATCTGGGCTTCGCTGATAGGAAAGATGCAAGGTACACCGGCCTACTTCCAAACTTATTTTGCCGAATTGTCCACCGACCCGGTGAAGCCAGTACTGTGGACAGCTATTATCTTGGGCATCACCTACTTGATTATAGAGCATGGGGTACGTGACGGCATTGAGAAAGCTTCCAAGTTCATGATGCCTACCCTCTTTATTCTCTTGTTAGTCATCGTGGGGGCATCATGTATGCTTCCCAATGCGGAAAAAGGCATTGAATTCCTGTTCAAACCTGATTTTACCAAAATAAACGGTGATGTCTTTTTAGCTGCATTAGGACAATCATTCTACTCGCTGAGTATAGCCATGGGATGTCTTTGTACCTATGCCAGCTACTTCTCAAAACATACCAATTTGACCAACTCTGCCATTCAGATTGGTGTCATTGATGCCTTGGTTGCCATTCTGGCTGGTCTGATGATTTTCCCGGCAGCCTTCTCGGTAGGTGTTAATCCAGACTCAGGCCCCTCATTGATTTTCATTACCCTGCCTAACGTGTTTGCCCAGGCATTCGCTTCATGGCCGATAGTTGGCTATGCCATCTCCCTGCTGTTTTTCGTCCTGCTGACACTGGCGGCGCTGACCTCGCTGATGTCACTGCACGAAGTGTCTACGGCTTTTCTCCACGAAGAGTTGGTTATTACCCGTAAGAAGGCAGCCCTGATGG
>Ga0256407_10005536_pt1 | contig 20126 bp, 17 predicted proteins | sample RumenRJG_04DNA_FD_193489 | JGI IMG/M metagenome (GOLD analysis project Ga0256407, IMG submission 193489) | Bovine rumen microbial communities from Lethbridge, Alberta, Canada - RJG_04 | ecosystem: Host-associated > Mammals > Digestive system > Stomach > Rumen | place: Canada: Alberta... | reverse complement strand
CACTACGAAGGTCGTATCACCGACGAGGCACCCGGCTCGTTTACCATACACGGTGGCACCATCGACTTCAAAGGAAAGTCATACCTCTTCTATCACGACGGCATCCCCTCTGGCGGCAACGGTTTCCGTCGCACCACCGCTTTCCGCGAGTTTAAACGCCTGAAGGACGGACGCATCCCAAAGATTGATATCAGCGTGAAGAAATAATTCTTCTACTCTTTTTGACTTTTGTCTTTCTTCGTCGTATTATAGATAGAACGACATAATATGATACAGATAGAGAGCGACATCATTTCACGCTGCCAACAAGGCGACAAAGACGCATTCCGATGGGTGGTACAAACCCATCAACGGATGATCTTTTCGCTGGCGCTGAAGATGTTGTGCGACGAAGAAGAGGCAAAGGATATGGTGCAGGAGACCTTTATCCGCGTGTGGCAGGGCATCCGCACCTTCGACACGCAGCACACCTTCTCCACTTGGGTTTACACCATCGCCTCGCGACTCTGTATCGACCGACTGAAACGGAACCGCAAAGTGGTAGCCCTGCCTGAAGACGAACTCGTGTTAAGACGCTTCGCTTCCGATGGCGACGAACAACTGTCGCTGGAGAACAAAGAGTGGGTATCCATCGTCAAGACGCTGGCCGAAAATCTGAGCGATAAGCAGCGTCTGGTATTTACGCTCTGCCAACTGGAGGGGCTTCCTTCCACTGAGGTGGAACAGATTACAGGACTGGATGCCCGTCAGGTGAAAAGCAACCTGTACGTAGCCCGACAAACCATTCGTAAACGACTCAATGATTTAGGATATGAATAAGACAGACGATATATTGAAAAAGCTATCAGCCCTTGAGCAGCCCGCCATCGACAATCCCGATGCGTTGACCGATCTGATTATGAGTAGCCTGCCCGAGCAAACTGCTCCAAAGAAGACGCAAGACGAAAGGGCCCATGCGCTCCTTCTGACGATGCGCGCCATCTCTTCTATAGCAGCTGTCTGGCTGGTAGGAATGTTCTTCGTTGTCAACGACAAGACACCCGTTGCGCCTGTCGCCGTTCATCAGTCGCCAAACGCCCCCTCCTTCTGCGAAGGCAGCACACCCGGGGAAATATATACGTGCTACATGCAGCGGAAAAGGGAGCAATCAGGAACCTATAGTTTAATCAAAAAGAGAATTTATGAAAGTCAACATTAAGATTATAGCCGCGATGATGCTGGTACTCATCATGGCATCGTGTAAGAACAAAGATGACCGCATGCTCACCGTTATCAATGAAGACGGAACCTGCAGTCGTGAGTACACCTTCCACACCACCCAACAATGGTTGAGTGCATCGCCAGACGAGGACTACGACAGCATCGTGGATAAGACGTGGGAGCGCTCATGGTCTGTGCTTGGTGCCGACTCCGTACGCTATCCCGTGCCTTTGACCGAAGCTCAACTGGACAGTATGCAGGCTTTGGATCTCAGCAAGCCGTTAGGTAATCTCTTGATGGTTCATGCTAAGAAGGAGTACCAAAGCGTAGAGGAGATGAGTACCCAGATATACCGATCGGAGGGGTCGCACCTTGTAAAGGCCGATGGCATCAAGGCTACGAGTAAGTTGGAGAAACGGTTCAAGTGGTTCTATACCGACTATACCTTTGCTGAGACGTTTGCCTGCGAAGACTCCACGCTCTTCCCTATCCCACTCGACCGTTTCCTGGGTGCCGACACCGTTTCATACTGGTTCACAGGTCAGCCCGACATGGTGCAGGGACTCAGTGGTGCCGAGGCCAAGGAACTGCTCGACGGCATCGAGAAGAAAATCAACCAATGGACGAACGCCAACTGGTTCTACGAGATCTGTAACCTAATTATTGCCAATTACGACAAGATTCAGAACCCACCCGTCAGCAAGGAGCGTTTCAGCAACATGCGCGATTCGCTGGTCATGCAGCCCTGCGTACTGAATGCCAATGAAAACGAAGGCAAGGCCGAGAGTCTCACAAACCAAATTGACAACCTCTTCCAGAGTGATGCTTATAATCAGTTCCTGCAGACCTACGAAGGTGGTTTCGGAGCGTACGGAATACTCTCCTTTGGCACCAACTACGATCTCCATATGCCAGGCACGGTGACCGATGCTGGCATGGGACAGTATGATGGCGACGTGATTCACTACCGCCTTGGTGGAGAGCGCATGATTCCCGGCAACTACACCATCACAGCCTCTTCGCGTGTCATCAACATTTGGGCATTCGTTGTCACCTTCCTCATAGTCCTTATCGCCATCGGTTCTTTCTTCTGCTGCAAAAAGCGCCACTAAGCCTTCAAGGTAAAAAAAAATTGTTAAAAGGAAGATGATCCGTGAACGATTTCTGTCTATCTGTGTATGCAATATCAGAAGACAGAAATCGTTTAATCATTTAAAACTAGAAAAGGAATGAAACGGAAAAGAATCTTTGCAGCCCTCGCAGCTCTGATGATGAGCACTACGATGATGGCTCAGACAAAGGCAGTGAAAGTGGAGAGTCCCATCGTATCAGAGAAGGATTTCGTATGGTACACAGAGCAGAAGGAGGCGTGGAAAGCGGAGACGAAAAAAAATCCGCAAAACGAGACGGCGTGGCTGAACTATTACCATGCGGCACATTATATGAGTTGGTGGGGTACCAATTCTGACAGCATAGTCCGTGAGGTAATAAGCGAGATGAAGCAGGCCATCCCTGATACTTATACTTATAATTTCTGTGCCTACCGTGCCATAGTTACTGGGCATGTGGAAGAAACCGATGATGATAAATATGCCGAAGCTGCATTGGCAAAGCTACCCGATGATATGCAGTTCTTCGACTATGACCAGTGGGTGTGCTATTTGGCAATGAAAGGATATGAGGATCGCATGATACAAATAGCCAAACGCTATTTCGATAGCGGCATCTACTCAGAGGCTGTGTTGCGTTATAGCTATAACGAGTTAGCAGGTATGGACGAAGGCGGTATCTACATTGCCAATGGCGATGCTGCCATCATTCCGAAGTGGCTCATCCAAGAGGGTATGAGCATGCACAAGGACAAGACCATCGTCTGCATCCCCTTCTTCACCATGAAAGAATATCGCCAGTGGCTTAGCAAAAAACTGGATATTACCTTCCCTGAATGGGAAAGTGGGGAATACAAGTCGTATGATGACTATGAGCGCGCCCTGCTACAGACTATTATCAATAAATACGGCAGTAAGGTATATTTCTCGACCACCACACCCTCAGAAACTATGGAACCGTGGGAGAAGAACCTTTACAATGAAGGCTTGACATTGAAATACTCTGCGAGACCCTACGACAACCTCGCCGTGAAGCGTCGCAACGTAGAGGAGCGCTATATGCTGGAATATCTGCTTGTGTCGTTCCGTCCTGAATGGACTGCGGGTCAGCGTCTTTCAGCCAACTATGCCGTACTGCTGGCCGACCTATTGCCTTATTATGCCAAACATGACAAGAAGCGCTACGACTGGCTGATGCAGATACTGGTAAGCGGCATTGATAACACATCAATGAGTGAAGAACGTAAACAGGAGTTCAGAAACCTGCTCATAGAGAAATAACAATGATGCTCCCCCTAAGACTATCTGCACAGACTGACGAACAGTTGATGCTGCGTGCAGCACGAGGCAACGACCGTGCCTTCGAGGAACTCTACAACCGTCATGCCCGACGGTTGCAGGGTTTCTTCGTCAGGCGACTTGGAGATGACAGCGACCTGGCAGCCGACTTCATGCACGATACCTTTCTGCGGCTCTATGCGGCTCGCGAGAAATATCACGAAGGCAACAGCTTCCGTGCTTGGCTCTACTCCATCGCCTATAACCTCTGTAAAAACCATCATCGCAATCAATTGACCATCGTTCGCGATGACGAGAAGGACATGCCCGCAGAAGCCGATATTGAAATTGAACTCGACGAGAGCATCCTCCACGATGCCCTTCGTGAGGTCCTAAAAAATCTCCCCGAACCCTACGCAATGCTCTTTTCCCTCCATTACGAGGAGGAACTCACCATCCCACAGATAGCGCAAATCACCGAAGTGCCAGAAGGTACCGTGAAATCGCGCCTAAACAAGACTATGAACATCATCAAACAAGAACTTAAGAAATATGAAAATAGATAGTGAAAACATCATCCGCACCGCCCAGCAATTACGCGACGAAGCGAACGGACAGCTGGAAATCCGTCCATGGAACCGCCATCGCAGCCACTTCCGCATCCCCTCGTGGCTTGTGGCTATCCCCGCTGCCGTCTTTATCGGCTTTATTCTTGGTATTTGGACAAAAAGTAGCAGTCAGACCGATGCGCCACTGACCGCCCTTGTTGATACCGTATATATCAAAGTACCCACCCCGCAGCCTCAACAAGAAGTCGCCACACTGGTCCCTCCCGCAGAACAGATGCCAACCGTTTCAAAGTCAGCCCAAAAACGCACTATCCACCCATCAACAACAAAAAAGGCTACGGGTCGCCCCGTAGCCGATGATCATATTCGTTATGATTTGTTGGTGAACAACTAGGAATACACCTCGTTACTTGATGTTCAGCACGACGATGGACTTGGCAGGCACCTTTACAGTGACAACGTCCTTCTTCAACTTAGCATCCTTATAAGGCTTGGGTGAAACCACCTCAGGGTGCTGGAAGTCATTATAGTCGTCCACCTTCTTCGAGGTCAGGATCTCACCGCTTACGGTCTTGGCCTGATAGCCAGCCAACTGGAAGTCGATGGTCTGGTCCTTATCGAGGCTCACGTTAGTGATAGCCAGCACCAGACTGCCGTCTGTGGTCTTCGCTGCCGATGCCGAGAGCATTGGACAAGGACGATAGCCGGCATCCTTCGCGCCCTCCTTCTCCTTGAAGTAAGCCTTGCTCACCTGAATAGTTTCTGTGGGCAGATCAACAGGCAGGTAGGTAGCCTCCTGGAACGGGGTGTACATCTTGAACACATGATAGGTTGGCGTGAGCACCATGTGACCTGTGCCCTCCTGATCCGTCAGAATCATTGACTGCAGCACGTTAACGATCTGGGCGATGTTAGCCATCTTTACACGGTCGGTGTATTTATGGAAGACATTCAGCGACAGAGAAGCCACGAAAGCATCGCGCAGGGCATTCTGCTGATACAGGTGTCCGCTGATAGTGCCAGGCTCCTCATCCCACCATGTGCCCCACTCGTCAACAAGCAGACCTACTTCGTTCTTCGGGTCTTTCTCGTCCATGATGGCCTTGTGCTTCTTAATCACCTCTTCAATCTCCAAGCATTTTCCCAATGCCCAGTAGTACTGATCGTTATTGAACTTCGTAGCCGAACCCTTCGGTCCGTCCCAACCAGAACAGGTATAATAATGCAGAGATACGCCCTGCATACGGTTGCCAATCTTATCCATCAGCACCTCCGTCCACTTATAGTCATAGTCGGAAGCACCACTACCAATACGATAGAGTTTGTTGCCTGTATAGTCGCGCAGGTAGGTATTGAACTTGCGGAACTCATCAGAATAATATTCTGGAGTCATGTTTCCACCACAGCCCCAAGCCTCGTTACCAATACCAAAGTACTTTACGTGCCAAGCTTTTTCGCGTCCGTTCTGACGACGCAGACGAGCCATCGGTGTGTCACCGTCGCTGGTCATATATTCCACCCACTGAGCCATCTCCTTCACAGTACCAGAACCTACATTACCACTGATATAAGGTTCACAACCGAGCATCTCACAGAGGTTAAGGAACTCGTGCGTACCAAACGAGTTGTCCTCGATGGTACCACCCCAGTTGTTGTTACGCAGCGACGGACGCTGATTCTTCGGACCGATACCGTCCATCCAGTGATAGTCATCGGCAAAGCATCCACCCGGCCAGCGCAGCACGGGCACCTTCAGCGCCTTCAATGCCTCGAACACATCCTTACGATAGCCCTTGATGTTGGGAATCTTCGAGTCCTCACCCACCCAGAGACCACCATAGATACAGGTGCCGAGGTGCTCAGAGAACTGTCCGTAAATCTCACGATTAATCTTGGCTCCCGCCTGATCTGCGTGAACCGTTGCCTTGACTGCTTCTGCTGCTGAGGCAGTAGCGGTGACAGCCAATGAGATGGCTGCAATCAGAATAGTTTTCTTCATGTTGTCTTAGGGATGTTATTGATTAATTTGGTGCAAAGGTACGCTTTTTTTGAAAAACAATGATAAAAACATATACTATTTTATGAATGGACAAGAAAGTTTTCTACGACAGTCCCTCTATCTCTCCATTCACGATGGTGATACGCTCTGCTTGCGGACTCTTGGGCAGTCCTGGCATACGGAGCATATCACCTGCAATGGCAACAATCATCTCGCTGCCACAGTTCAGTATCAAGTCACGAATGCGGATAGTGAAGCCCTCAGGCGAACCGTAACGGGTGGAGTCGGCCGTGAAGGAGAATTGTGTCTTGGCAATGCATACGGGGAAGTGGGCTATGATGCCGTCCTCGTCGGTAAAGGTGGCACGCAGCGATTCAAGCTTCTTTTTGGCCGTCTTGCTATATTCTACTGCCGATGCACCGTAGATGCGCTTGCACACCTTCTCAATCTTATCCTCCAGGCAATCGGTCTCCTTATAGGTAAAGTGAATGGGCAAGGGATGCTGCTTGTCAATGGTGTCAACAACGGTTTGTGCCAGCTCCACAGCCCCTTCGCCTCCTTTCAGGAAAGCTTCGTTGACGGCAAAGCCCACGCCAAGGTCCTCGCAGTTCTTGCGCACAATGGCAATCTCCTCATCTAAGTCAGTATCAAAGCGGTTCAAGGTAACCACGACAGGCTGTCCGAAGCCCTGCATATTACGTATGTGGCGGTTCAGGTTCTTCATGCCCTCCGTCAGGCCTGCGGCATTGGGTTCCTTGATATGCTCAAGGTCAACACCGCCGTGCATCTTCAGTCCCTGCGTAGTGGCGACGATGACCACAAGTCGAGGCTGAAGCCCTGTCTTACGGCACTTGATGTCGAAGAACTTCTCGGCACCAAGGTCGGCACCGAAGCCCGCCTCCGTCACCACATAGTCACAATAGCTCATGGCCATCTTTGTTGCCAGGACACTACTACAGCCGTGGGCTATATTGGCAAAAGGCCCACCGTGAATAAAGGCCGGAGTATGCTCCGTGGTCTGTACAAGGTTCGGGTTAAGGGCATCCCTGAGTAGCACGGTGATGGCTCCTGCCACCCCGAGGTCTTTCACTTTGAACAGATTGCCATCGGCAGTGATGCCCAGTACGATATTCTCGATACGCCGCTGCAAATCATCCTCGCTGGTAGCCAGACAGAGGATAGCCATCAATTCCGAGGCAGGGGTAATGTCGAAACCCGTCTCCGACACCACACCATCGCCCCTCAGGCCTGTCACCACATTGCGCAGGGCACGGTCGTTCACGTCAAGCACTCGCTTCCAGAATATCTCTCTCAGCGAGAAGCCATCCTTGCGGTGCTGGTAGATATAGTTGTCGAGCAGGGCACTGATGGTATTGTGCGCCGATGTCACTGCATGGAAGTCGCCAGTGAAATGCAGGTTGATCTTCTCCATCGGCAACACCTGGGCATAGCCACCGCCGGCCGCACCGCCCTTTATGCCGAAGCAGGGACCAAGCGACGGTTCACGAAGAGCTACGGCAGCCTTCTTGCCAATCTTGTTAAGCCCAAGGGCCAGACCAATACTGACGGTAGTCTTGCCAATACCTGCCTTCGTGGGACTGATGGCTGTAACAAGGATCAGCCGGCTCTGTCTTACCTTCCCCTCATCAATCAGTGCCATAGGCACCTTAGCCATATACCGTCCGTATGGTTCTATCTCCTCTGGAGCTATTCCCAACTGTGCAGCAATGTCGCCAATAGGCTTCAGCTCACATTCCCGTGCTATCTGTATGTCTGTCTTCATATTGTTTTGTTAGTAATAATCTTCCAAAACGCATCAATCACGTTTTCCGGCACAAAATTACTAAAAATTTGACTAAATCTGTCATATTGGAAGTAAAATCCCCATCAGTTAACGTGAATTTATACAATTATTATAATTCATCTTTCGCAAGCTTTGCTTGCTTAGGAGATAAAAGACGTTAGTTTTGCAGCAGCAGTACCGCACTTTTTTATATTTTCTGTAAAAGTCCTTGCTTTTCCGTATAATTTTCAGTCAACTATGGGAGCGCGGGCGTCCTCGCCCGCAATGGTGGCGGGCGAGGACGCCCGCGCTCCCATGCAAACAGCTGTAATAACGGTTAGTTATTCAATTTTCGCAAGCTCCGCTTGTCTTGTAGATAGAGGGAGTTAGAAGAAGATAGCAGGAAAGTTGACAAAACAAAACCGAAATAATATTGACCAGTTTTTAGACCAAAATCTGGTCATCCGATGACCAAGTATTGGTCACGGCATGACCAGGCATTGGTCACAGCATGACCAGGCATCGGTCACAGCATGACCAGGCCTTGGTCTCTGTGTGACCATGCTTTTGTCTCTGTGTGACCATGCTTTTGTCTCTGTGTGACCATGCTATGGGTGTTGTTATGACAGAATACGGTCAAATTTGTTCAAAACGAAAAATATTCCGCCAAAAGTGTTGATTTTTTCAGATTTTTGTTGTATCTTTGCCATGTCATTGATGATTTTGCTTGTCTTGATTTGCAGCACTAAGATAAGTGAAAAATCTGACATGGCCAAATCCTGAGCCGCTCGGCTTTGCCGCTTGCCACAGCAAGAACTTTTTGTTGCTCAGGTACTTATAAAGAAAGTTAAACTAAAGTGCTGCGGAATTTAGGTTATTATGAAACTGATTATGAATTGGGTGCTCGCCGCCACCCTCCTTTGCGGCGCAGGTGTGTTTACGGCATGCTCATCAGACGATGAAAATTCTGAAAAGACCAATAATTCAGACGAAGAAACAAATTCTGGCAAGAACAATTATTTATCAGAAAAGATTATTGGTAAGTGGATGGTAGATGAACTGGACGGCCAGAAATGTCCTACCAACTACAAAGCCGTCATCACTTTCTTGTCGGCAACGAAGGCATACGGTAGTCTTTCCGATATCAATAGCGAGTCCTGGAACAACCATGCGTCAGCCGACGTCGTCATCGATGGCAACAAGGTGACGCTTACCGCATACGAGAATGAGCATATCAAACATGTCACGGTGACAGAGATTAACACCATTACAGACAAGGACATGACGCTGAAATCTGATTGGAAAGCCTATTTAGATGGCAAAGAGATGATTAATGAGGTATATGACAATGAACGCTATATCCGCATCAACAACGACTATGGACAGGACATCATCGGCACATGGGAGGGCAAGGTGACCAGCGCGGAGGACGAGCACACCGACGGCGAAATGCACCGCTGGGAGTACAAGGCCAACGGCACCTATGTATATTATAATAAGTCAGGCGATCAGTGGGTGAACAGCAACGACGCGCTGGCCGAGTACTTCGTCGACGGCACCCTGCTCTGCACCCGCTGGAAGCAGACCCAAGACAGCAAGGAGCTGCGCGAGTGGTGGGAGATTGAGAGCATCAAGGACGGCGTGATGAAGTGGACGGCCTTGCGCCAGCGCGAGGACGGCACCACCTACACCGCCACATTCCAGATGACGAAGGTGAAATAACTCAACAATCAGTACGAGGACAATTATAGAATCAAGGGGTCGGAGAAGATAATCTCCGACCCCTTTTTTTCACTTTGACCTTTGGTCATCATAGGGGCTGTCACCACGTCCTGTAGCTGTTCTATAAGTTTTTACCAGGCGTTTTTCCAGGCGTCCTTCTCCGTGGTATCGTCGTCGCCGTATTCGAGCTCATCTTCTTCGTCGTCAAGGCCGGTGCTTTTAACATTCCTCAGTGAGGTGCAGACCATCTGCACAATCTTGACTTCCACCACGTTGGCCGTGGGCCGTAGATATGCTTTCTTTATCATAGTCGTGTCTTCCTTTCTTTATTTTACAACTCTCTTTTTACCGTTTACGATGTATACGCCCTTCTTCAGGATTGAAGATTGAGAATTGAAGATTGAAGATTCCACGCGGCGTCCTTGAAGGTCGTAGCTGCCATTTTCCATCTTCCATTTTCCATCTTCCATCTCTCTGATGCCGGTTGTCTCACCGTCGCCGAAGTCGAGGCTGAAGGCGCGGACATGCGATGCGACCTCATCCTTGAGCTGGAAATAGGCACGGAAGCCCTTCATCAGCTGGTTCTCGGCACTGGGATGATAGAGCTTGTTGCTGGCTCCGAGGAAGAGGATGCTCTTCACGTCGCCCGCAATGGTTGTTGCGCCCAACGTGGGGATGAAGTCCACGGCAGTGGTTTCTGTGTTCTGTTTTGTACTACTGACGGTCACGCCGTTGAACACCGGGTTCGCGACGTTCTCACTTACTTTCACCAGATAAGGCTTGCCGGGCTCGATAGCCGTCGCGTCGTCAAATGTGAGCGAGAGAACGCCAGTAGAGCTGTCGAACGCAGAGTCGGTCAGCTTCTTTACGCCTGTCAGCTTGTAGTCGCTGTACTTGTCGGCAGGGATGGCAAAGGGCACGCTGAACGTGTTGTAGCTGCCCGTCTGCAGCGTGCGCGTCAGGCTGACGTTGGCCTTTGTGCCATTGTTCTCAGCAAGTGTCTGGCTGTTGTCCTGCTCCTCGTCCAGTGTCAGCTCCAACACAGGCACCGTGACGTTCAGCGTAATATCGGGGGCGGCGATGCTCTTTGCGGCGCCAGTGGTCACCTTCAAGCCGCTGATGGTGAGTGTGGCAGAGGAGCCGGTGAAATCATCGTCAACCTTCAGACCGACGGTGAACACCGTGCCTTCATTGCCGTCGATGCCGCCGAAGCTCATGATCAAGCCCGATGTGGTGTTGTAGCGGAATGTGCCTATCATGCGGTTGCTCTTGGTGACACTGGTGATGGTGAGACCGTCAGAGGCTGTCAGTGTGGCCTGCATGCCGGTGAGGGCTACGCTGTTGGTCATCGTCACATCGACACTGGTTGTCTGCCCCTTGTCCAGCGTGATGCTCTCTTGGCTGAAAGCGAAGGACACGTCGCCGCTCTGCTCGCCACCCTGCCCGCTGGCTTCGCGGGTCACGGTGCAGTTTTCAGAAGCAACATCGGCATACGTGCCGTCACTCTTCTTAACATTGAATCCAGTGATGGTGATGGTGCTACTCTCTGCCAGGGCCGTAGAGGCCCTCACGACAATGTAGCCCACAGCCCCCGTGCCCGACTTGAACTCGCCAGTGGTCATCAGTACGCCACCCGCCGAAGGGTTGTAGGACACCGTAGCCCCGCCCGTACGCTCACTGTTGCCTGTCATCCAGACGTATAAGCCAGCGGTAGAGCTTTGGTTGACTACGGTGAGTCCTTCCGGCATCGTCACCGTTCCCTGCAGCCGCGTGACATCTGTCCGTTCGGTGTCGAAACACAGCTCGATGCGCTTCGTCTCGCCCGCCTTGATGCTGAAGTCGCTGATGTAGACCTTCTCTTCAGCGGCCACACCCAGCATCTGGCAGAGGAGCGCAAGCAATAGGATTATATGCTTTTTCATCTCTTTGTTGTTTTAAGTTTACTTTTTGTCAGTTTCATGACTTGCCTTCCCGTTAAAGCGGCGCGCATTGTTTTGGGGAACAGAGCCGTCCCAGTTCAGCCCGTTGGCAATGTTGGCTATGCCCTGAAGGTCGGCGATGTCTACCTCTCCGTCGTTATTCACGTCGAACAGCACATACGTTTTGTCAGACGAGTCGGGCAATTGATTATTGAACATCAAGTTAAAGAAATTATCCACGTCGTCGGCATCCACCACGCCGTCCCTTTTTCCGCCAATGGGTATGTCGCCGGGCAGGTTTGTGGCTGCGAGCGTGAATGTATTAGAGAGTGCTGTCTCGCCGCTGTACATGCTGCTCCGTCCCAGCGTCACGGCCTTCATGGCGTAGCGGCCGGGGGCGAAGTCAAACTGAGCCGACGCTATGGGGCTGCCCACGACCGAACCGCTTTCATTAATCTTATAGAGTTGCACATCGTAGTCCTCGCCCAGTGTGAGGGTAGTCTTGGGCGCACCCGCCTTATTGTCGGTGACGGCGAAGCGGCCCAGCAGCTGTGCCCTGGTCATTTCTTCGGGCACCCAGATGCCGTTCTCATTCTTCTCGATGGTGTAGCTCAGTCCTGTGCTGCCGTCGCCCATCTGGACTGTCATGTCGGTACTCATGCTGCGCTGCAGCGTGTAGGCCACGGTGGCGTCGGCCTGCGGCATGGCGAACTTAGCCACGGTGCTGCCCTCGGTGTAGGTAGCCTCCGCGTCGTTGCCGTTGAGTGTGACAGTGCCTACGGTGTAGCCTGCTGCGGCAGTGATGCTGATGCTCTGGCCCTGTTTCAGGCTGCCGATGGCCTCAGCGTCGCCGAGGGAAGGAGCCTGTCCACCCACGGCCACGGTGGCCTTGCCGCCCAAGATGGTGAGCACGTTCTTCGGCGTGAAGGTGGCGGTGTAGAGGTTCTTCAGCAGGGTGACAGAGAGCGGTCCCTGCACCAGAGAGTTACTGTAAGTGTTCTCTTCCGTGCCGTCGTTGCCCGCGATGTAGTAATAGACGTATGCGGTGGCGCCCTCGCTGACATCACTTGTGATGACGGCGGCGGTGGGCAGGGCGGTGCTCCACGCGCCGTCACCGATGGCCGGTGCCGTGGCGTTGGCATTGGCGGTGACAAAATACTTCACTGTGCCCTGTGCGCTCTCTCCGGCGCTGACGATGGCGTCGGCATTGCCGGCCGGGATGCCCACAAGGGCGGCGGGCAGCTGGCTGAATACGGCCCGGGGATAATAAGTGGGGGTCAGCTCCACCTTTTGTGCGGGCATAGTAAACGTCCACTGGTTCTGGCCTGCGGTGCGCGTCACTTCGATGGTGCCCTGAGCCCATGCGCCCGTGGCTGCTGCAAGGAGCAGAGCGAGCGTCATTGCTGGTTTATTGATATGTTTCATGTCTTCGATTGCTTTAATATTATAATTAATGTGTAGTACCTATGTCAAAGAGTGCCTCATTCCTCGGCGACGGCACGCACGGAATGGCCGTTAACGCGTGTGAGAGAATCGTAATGTCTTTCATCGTTTCGATGGATATAGAGGGCTTTTGCTTTACCGCTGCTGTCACCGGTAGCAGACCAATAATAGCCGTCAATATCGACTTCCTCAGCCTTTTCCGTGTCTTCGCGCTTACCTAAGAAGGGGAAGAGCACTTTAGCAGTGGACGTTTTCAGGATGAATCCCTTTCTATCATCATTCCAACCGAAATTAGATGTACCCAACGATACGACATATTTATACAGGTTATCAGTAGGCACGCAGAACCCTGGTGGACACGGGTCATAGACGGTCTTCACCGTCGCCGACGATACGTTCTGGCTTGAGCCAGTCTGAGCATTCCACATATTGCTATAGGTATTGTTCGCTTTGTACCAGAACCTTGTCGGGTCCTTGATGTTGGCAGCGATGGTGGTTGAAGTGCTGTTGTCTAATGTAAAGCCTGTCACTGCTGTGCCATCGATGTCATAGACGCTATGGTTGTTGGTATAATGGATAGTTCCAATGGGTTCTACTGTAACATCAACGACTACATGAACTTTTCCATCGCTGCTGGAGCCGGAGTCTGAGCCTGTGTTAGTTGGGGTCTCTTCTGGCTGCTCCATGTCCACGACGGTGATGTCGGCCGGTATGAACGCATCCTTGCGGCCCCACTGGTAGTAGGGGCTATAGCCCTTGCCGAAAGGCGTTCCCACCCAGCCCACGTTCACGGGTGTCAGCTGGTAATCGTGGCTGCCCGTGGCCACGGTGGTGAGGTCGGCTGCGGCGAAGGTCTGCCTTGTCACCCAGATATGCCACGACCATACGATGTTGCCGTCGCCGTCCTTGGCGGCCACCACGGCGTTTCCCTCCTGCTCGGTGGCATCCTTGCCCACGGTGAGCGTGAGGTAGTCGCCACTGATGCCCACTTCAGTTACCAGTCCCGGGGCGTCCTGCCACAGCAGCACGGCCGATTTCACGGTGAGGCCCAAGCCCTGGTCCACGCCCTCACCTTCGGTGCTCTTCGTGATCCACGGTGCGTTGATGGCCGTGCCGGCGTGGTTGGGGAAGGTGGCGGTGATGTTGGTGCCGCTGCTTGGGCCAGTATAGGCGGCGCTGTTGACCGTGCCGTTCTTGATGGCGTTGCCATAGACCAGTGGCAGACGGTAGTCGCCCGCAGTGTGTACCATGTAGCAGTTGGCCGTTGTCCGGCCGTTTTCGTTGGCATTGCCGGCGCAGTCCACCAGCGAGAGGTCGGTGGGGGTGACTTCATTCGCCTCGAGGCTCTTCACCTTCAGCGTGCCGTTGTAGTTGACGGTCACCGTCTGTCCACTTGCCGCTGGGTTAGGGTTGGCGGTCCACTTGTCGGCTTCCTCCACGCCTTGCTTCACGGTGACTGGATTGCCGCTTTGTGCCACTGCGCCCTGCGTCGCTGCCATGAGCAGCAGGGCGAGGATAAAATTTATTTTATTTTTCATAGCGTTTTGCTTTTATGATTATTTACAAAGTTGATGAATATATTCGACTTGTGAGGTTGGCATACGCTCGGCTGGATTTACAGATCCAACCGAGCGCCATAAAAACGAGTTTCCTACTCAATGTCATCACAGTCATCCCATACCCTGTCGTTTTTACGGCTCCAGGCACTTCCTTGGTCACCGCCGCTCTCATCATATTTCAAGTCGTCGTCGTCAAGGCCGGTGCTGGTTACACTGTTCAGCGAGGTGCATACCAGCCGCGCACTCTTGAGTTCCACCACGTTGGTCGTGGGCCTCAGATATGTTTTCTTTGTCATAGTCGTGTCTTCCTTTCTTTATTTTACAACTCTCTTTTTACCGTTTACGATGTATACGCCCTTCTTCAGGATTGAAGATTGAGAATTGAAGATTGAAGATTCCACGCGGCGTCCTTGAAGGTCGTAGCTGCCATTTTCCATCTTCCATTTTCCATCTTCCATCTCTCTGATGTCGGTTGTCTCACCGTCGCCAAAGTCCATGCGGAAGGTGCGTGCCGTGGCGGCATCGCCTTTCAGCTGGAAGTAGGCGCGGAAGCCGTTGATGTTGCCGTCGGCCCTGGGGTAGGTCAGCGTGTTGCCGTCGGCGACAAAGAGCACCGTCTTGTCTTGACCCGTCAGGAATGTGGGTTTCATCACAGGCACGAAGTCGGCGTATGCGGTCTCGGTGTTCATGGCAGTGCTGCTGATGGTCACGCCGTTGAAGGCTGGGTTCACAGCCGGGGCATCCACCTTCACCAGATAGGGCTTTCCGGCCTCAATGCTCAATGCGTCGGCGAAGTTCAGCGTCAGTATATTGTTGGCAATTGTCGAGCTTCTCAGTTCCTTCACCGTCCATCCCGCCGGGGTGTCGAGGTTGAAGGGCACGGCAAAGGTGTTCCAGCCGCCCTTCTGGAGCGTGCGCGTCAAGGTGACGTTGGTCTCTTTTCCGTCTTGCTTTGCCAGCACCGCGCTGTTGTCGGCAGCCTCGTCCAGCCGGATAGCGAGCGTGAAGGTGGCCGAGGTGAGCGTGCCGTCGTAGGGGCTCATCTCGTCGGTGGGAGAGGCCACGATGCGGTAGGTGCCGGGCTGCATATTGGTCAGGAAGTCGTCCACTGCCGTCCAGGTGTCGCCATCCTGCTTCTCGTAGCTGACGGTGAGGCCGTCGGCACCGATGATGTTGGCGCCGGCGATGGCGTCGTTGAGCTGAATGTTGAGTTGCGTGTCGGGCTGGTAGTTGCCGTCGGCACCCATCGTCAGGCCGACGGGCTCGGCGGGGATGCCGTCGAAGGCCACCTGCTGGGTCAGGTCGCGTGCCAACAGGTATTTGACGGTGACATCGTGGTCGGGCACCGTGTAGGTGGCCACGGTCTTGGCGTCGTTGAGGGTGGCATCGTCGCCACTCAATGCGGCGGCTGAGGCAATGGCGTGGATGTAACGGTATCTAAGCGTTTCATATTCTTCCATAGTCTTTAACTCTATCCATTCTCCGGTATTGAAGTCGAAGTATAGAGGCCAGTCAGAAGAATAATATTGTCCACTACCAGAATATAAGTCATTCCCGCCGCTTTCACGCAGTCCGTCGCTCAAGGCCCGATAGCCGCCGGCAGCTTCGAACATCGTTTCCCACTGCGCCTGGCTCGGTTCACAGAACATCACGCTGGGAATTTCTTCCTCTTGAAAGTAATCGTCCATAAGGTTGAGCGCCAGTCCGCGGTCGTAGCCTTCTACGCCGGTGTTGCTGCCCACATATACCATCTTGGACACGGCTTTGGTGCCTGCGGCCTCAGCCGCTGCTATGTTGGCGTAGAGGTAGCCGTCTTCACCGAGCAGCATTCCTAATTCGCTGCTGGTAACCTCGCCAGCAGGTATGGCGGCACCGCCCATCTTCGCGCTGCGGATTTTGTAGCCCTCGGCAGCGGCGACTTTGATGGTCTGCCCCTGCTTGAGCATAAAGTTGTCTGTCGGCTGTCCGTCAACGGTCACGGTGGCCTGTCCGCCGTCGGTGGTGAACTGGGTAGCCGGCCGTAAGTCAACGGTGTACACATTCTTCTTCAGGGTGACGGTGAGCGGCCCTAAGATGTCGGTGTCGTTGAAGTTGTTCTCGGCAGTGGCTGCTTGGCCTTCGGGGGCATCGTTGCCCTTGATGTAGTAGAACACATAGACCTTGGGGTTTTCGGTAATGTCGCCCTGCACAATGGCGGCGGTGGGCACGACGGTGGTCCAGCAGTCGGCGTCGTAGTCGGGAGCCGTGGCTTCGGCATCGGTGGTGGCATAGTACATCACGGTGCCCTGCTGGCTCTGGCCCGTGCTGACGATGGCTGCGTCGGTGCCGACAATGACACCCTCAAGGGCGGTGGGCTCGCATCCCTCGCTGAAGGCGGCCGTGGGGAAATAGTTGATGGTCAGCTCCACGTTGACGTCGGGCATGGTGTACTGCCACTGGTTGGCCTGATCACCGCTCTTGGTGACGGTGATGTCGTCTTGTGCCCAAGTTCCCGTGGCTGCTCCAAGGAGCAGTGCAAGCGTGATGGCATATTTATTTAAATGCTTCATATTCTTTTGCTTGTATTTGTTAATATGATATTGTATCGATGTCTAATAAAATGCACTCATTACTCCTCTACTACGGCACGGACGGGCAGTGCTAAACAACATTCCAGGATATTGTAATACGGATTTGCGGATGAGGGATACTTATCTAGTAGAGATATCTGGAAATCGAAGGCTCTATAATAAGAAAAATAGTCCGTAGATGATATACACGTTGAGGATGCGTAATAAGCTTTGTCTACATCACTAACCCTGGTGACAGTTCCGTCGTCAGTGTTATAACGGTAGCCTATGAAGGGGAAAAACACGCTACTCTCACCATCCGTCAGAGTGCGCCCAGGGATGGATTCTACTATGGATAAAGCCTTCTTCTCAAGGCTCTCAAAATAGACAAACAAATTGTTCGTAGGCACGCAGAAGCCTGCCGGACACGGGTCAAAGACCGTCTTTACCGTTGCTGTCGCTACGTTCGTGTATATGTCTGAACCAGCTTCGAGATCTTGTTGTTGAGCGTTCCACCAATTCAAGGCAGGGTTCTGGTTGGGGGTACACAATTTGTGGAAGTTATAAGAACCGTTCAAATTGACGTTACGATATAGTGTCGTCGGATTCTTGATATTGTCGGCGACGGTGGCATTATCATCCAGTAAAGTCTTGATGCCCGTCACCTCATTGTCGTTGATGTCATACACCACAAGATTGGCGGCATATATCGTTTGAGGTGTCGTCCATCCCCCAATACCGATGCCGCCGCTGCTGCCGCCGCCTATGGTTTCGCCACCTGCGGTTTCAAGCTTAGTGAGGTCGGCGGGAATGAAGGCGTCCTTGCGTCCCCACTGGAAGTAGGGGCTGTAGCCTGCGCTCACGCGGTCGCCCACCCAGCCCACGTTCACGGGAGTCAGCTTGTAGATGTGCTCGCCTGTGTTGAAGGTGGCCAGGTCGGCCTCGGCGAAGGTCTGCCTCGTCACCCAGATGTGCCACGACCAGACAATGGTGCCGTCGGCAGTCTTGGCGGCCACCACGGCGTTGCCCTCCTGCTCGGCGGCGTTCTTGCCCACGGTCAGCGTCAGATAGTCGCCTTTAATGCCCACTTCGGTCACCAGCCCCTGGGCGTCCTGCCACAGCAGCTCGGCATCGGTCACGCTGATGCCCATGCCCCGGTCGGCTCCTTTTTCGTTGGGGCTCTTCGTTATCCACGGTGCGTTGATGGGGTTGCCCTCGTGGTTGGGGAAGGTCTGTGTACACCTCCAGTTATCGGTGCCGGTATAGGCGGCCGTGTTGGCCTCGCCGTTCTTGATGGCATTGCCATAGACCAGGGGCAGGCGGTACTTGCCGGCGGTGTGTACCATGTAGCAGTTGGCCGTCCACTGGCTCTGGCGCTCGTTGCCGGCGCAGTCCACCATCGAGAGGTCGGTGTAGGGGTTCTTCTCCGCCTGCACGCCCATCACCTTCCTGCGGCCCGTGTATGTGACGTTCACCGTCGCGCCCTTCTCGGCAGGGTTGGGGTTGATGGTCCAATTTTCTGCATCGGCAGTACCCATCTTCAGTTTCGAGACGTGCGTCTGCGCCTCCACACCCTGCGTCACTCCAAAGAACAGCAGGGCGAGAATAAAAAATACTTTTTGCTTCATAAGCCTTTCGCTTTTAATAGATTAAACTTATTGTGAATTATAATTATATATCGTTTCTTACGTCTATCGCTGCACCCGCCGCCTCATCTCAGCCGCCAGGCTGCCTGTCGCTGAGGGTGCGGATAAGCAAAGGGGACAAAAACAGCAAAGCTTCCCTTGCATTTCTGCAAAGAAAGCCATACATTCACGCACGTATGCGCGTATATAAAAATAGGCGGACTGGCTGTTAGTACCTGAGAGAGAGAGAGAGAGAGAGAGTAACAAAAATATCGGAATGACCAAGTAAATCGGTCATTCTTTTCACTGCGTTTGCATTATTTAACTCTCTGCGGTACATAAGCAACTAATATTAAAGCATACCAGCCTTGCTCAATATGGCATGAGCCATCTGGCAAAAGGAATGGTCGTCCCTGTTATTGGTTCCCTTGTAGTTGCGTTCAGCCTCCTCTGCATGGCGAAGGAATTCACGTGCCTCCTTGCCTTTCAATGTGGGGATTGCTTTAATTGCTGTTGCCATAGTTATATAATCTTTCGTATATCAATTATAATGTTGACCGTTATTGCGAAAAGAGAACAGCGCTTGTTTCATGCCTCCTGTCTTATCGCTTTAGCGGCGTTTACGCCGCACAACTGCGGTTCTTGGACAAGCCAAGCGGCAAAGCCGAGCGAAGCGAGAGCAATGATACTTGCATCAATTCTTGCGTCCCTTCGGTGGCAAGCGACCAGAGGTCGAGCGGCCGAACATTAGCAGTCATTCCCGACCGTTGGTCGCCTACCCGTAGCCTTTCGCAGCCTTTAAGCTGCAAAGGTACAACTTTTATTCCAATTTACAATAGGATTTGTAGAGTTTAACGCTAATTTGTATGTATTTTAGTATAATTTCCATAAAATGCACACTGAAATAGCCAAAGTTCTTTGCTTTGCAAAGCGACCGGAGGTCGAGCGCTTGCCTTGCAAGCCAGCAGAGCTGGATTGCCGCAAAGCGGCTGTAATACGTTATTAATCTGCATCTGTGTAATCTGTGGTCGTTAAAAAGGGAGGGAAAGTTCAGTTCATAATATCAAATAGCCCTTTCATGCCTTTTCAAAATGGTGATTTGGCGATTGAGCAAATAAAAATGTATGTGCAAAATCCCTTTTAGGGAAAGCACGGGGCAATGACAGTGCAAGTCGAACGCAGAAGAGTATACTCTTATGCTGAGGCGAAGCCTGTTATCGCGGGAGCAAAGATAAAAAGAAAACTCCGAACCGCCAAGCGATTCGGAGTTTTTTTGTGAATATCGTGAAAAACGACGGATACTTCAAGGCCGTCTGTACTTCAAAGAATCTTGAGCAGATCGCTGAATTTCTCAATTTTTATCAGTCGTTC
>Ga0256407_10005534_pt1 | contig 20134 bp, 24 predicted proteins | sample RumenRJG_04DNA_FD_193489 | JGI IMG/M metagenome (GOLD analysis project Ga0256407, IMG submission 193489) | Bovine rumen microbial communities from Lethbridge, Alberta, Canada - RJG_04 | ecosystem: Host-associated > Mammals > Digestive system > Stomach > Rumen | place: Canada: Alberta... | reverse complement strand
AAAAAGAGACCAGCCCCAGCTAGTCTCTTTGTAAGCCGGGATGCAACCTCCCGGAAGGTGTTCACTTTCAACCCACTACGGCCTCAGGCCGGAACGAGAGGGGTTGCATCTTGTTTTACAAGTGACGGTGATTTTGAGGTGTACCTCCAGCGCACCTAATAACAACATGGCGGACAGCCTGATGGATGATATTTCCCGGTTTGTGGAGGAATCGACGGAAGCGGAGATTCTGGAGGAGAGCAGGGAAGTGCGGTGAACATTAAAAAGACATGCACTGAAACTGGAGAAGGTTTCCTGTTAGGAATCTTCTCCAGTTTTGTCAGAACAGGTGTGATTGCGTTGGTTTCCTGAAGAGAATATAATTATATAGGGTGTAATGTCAGCATGGATACAAAACGCATAAGACACAAAAGGACCATGTATGAAAAAGATCATTTCATTGGTAACAATGGCAACTTTAGTAGTTTCTCTCGGTGCATGCAGCGCATCGTCCAAAGATTCTGAGAAGGATGCAAAGACAGAAACTGAGGCGGAAATGAGTATTTCTGAAAGTGAAGAGTCCGAGACGGAAGAGGAGACCGGTCCCAACTATCAGGAGGGGGTCTGGTCGATGCTTGATTGGGCGAACAGCAATATGCAGTCGCGGTATGACGCTATGGCCTTCGATGATGATTACATCTATTTCCAGTCAGACTGGGAGCCGTATCGCTGTCATTACGACGGGTCAGGCGTAGAAAAGCTTTCAAAACCATTCTGTACAATCTTTAACACCGATGGAATGCTGTGGGGGTACAGCGGTCTCAGAACCGATGATGTAGCCGGAGATGAGGGTATAGTCAGTTTCGATCCGGAAACGGGAGAAAGGACAATGATCGCTGAAATGCGCGGGTCGGATTACTGTCCCTCCGTTCTGGTATCCGGGAACTGGCTGGTTTATGTAGGAGGCAGCGAGAATAAACTGATTCTGTATGATCTGAGGACAGGGAAGAAAAAGACTATCAGCCGTCCGCACACAGAGGGAGGGGAGTTAAGCAATATTTCCACATGCCTCTATGGCAATACACTGTATATTCTGTTCGGGACGATGCCGGAGAAAGACAGTTTCCGACATGAGTTTATGCTTGCGTCCTATGAGCTTGGCAGTGATGCTGAAGCATTTACCGAAGTGCTGACAGATCTGTATCCCGGCGGATTTAAGTCCTCCTTCTGGCTGGAAGATGGAATGCTGCTCCTTGATACCAGCGAAGGTTCTCAGTACTATCATGCCAGATTCTCTGATATTGATGAGAACGGGCACTGGAATTATAAAACAGAGGAAAACAAGGTCGGAACAGATATGACTGCCGGTGACGCAGTACACCGGGCGGCAGAAAATATTCCTTTTCAGTTTAACAGCCGTTATATCATAGGAGATGACCTGCTGTTTGTCAACGAGGAAGCAATTGAATACTATGAGGATTTTGACTTTACAAAGAAACAGGTCCTGTGGGATGGCAAATTAGACGGACAGCCTAAAGACGCATGTATTGGCCAGTGTAATGGGTCTGTATATGTCTTTCTGGGAGAAGATAAATCTGATGTACATGAGATCATGAAGATTTCTGAAGGTGGCGTTATAGAGCATATTCCGGTAGAGCTTCCGGCGGAATAACTCACAAATAATATTTCTATGATAAAATTGTTGGAGGAACAGAAATTGGATTCTGCTATTTTGTATCAGAACGAAGCATATGAGTTTATAGTGACAAAGCTGCAGAAAGAAGGACAGTCCGGTGCGGAGATCACCCGGCGCTGTCGGAAGGATGGAGAAGAGACAGTACTTTTCTCCTATTACTGGCCTGCACAACTGACGGTTGAGGTGGAACCGGGTGAAGTATCCCTCCGGGAGGATGGAGTTCTCTGCTGGCAGTTTCATGTCACAGCACATCACGTAAAGGGGATGGCGCAGGGAGAGTTTACGGAGACGGAATGGTTTGAGCTGGAGAAGCCCTTCGGCACAGCAGAAGAGATGCTGTGCAGGACGGTTGATATTGTGAGGAAGACACGGTTTGCGCTTGCCGAGCGGCACCTGAAGCATGTTCCTCATCAGACCTATCCTCCGGTGGAAGGCCGGCAGGGACCGTACGGGCATCCGTAAAAGATAAAAATGCAGGCTGATATTACAGGGAGAGAAGACAGATGAGACAGAGATTTACAAGAGGGATTTCCCTGCTCTTAATGGTTATGATAACCTTCCTGGCGTCCGTTTTCGGTCTGGCGCCCAGGGCAGAAGCATCTCCTTCCGGGACGCTGGAGGTCCACATGCTGGATGTGCAGCAGGGGCTTGCAGTATTTCTCCGGCAGGGGGACCACTGCATGCTCTATGACGGCGGTGGAAGAGATACCTCGTCTTTTGTTGTAGCGTATTTAAAACAGCATGGTGTTGCGCATCTGGACTATATCGTGGCGTCCCATTATGATGAGGACCATATCAGCGGCCTTATCGGTGCGATGCATGCCTTTGACTGTGACCGGATTCTTGATGCGGATTATGTATCAGATACCGCTATCTATCAATCCTTTAAGAAAGCTGCGGGAAGAGGCGGCGCGGAGGAGATTCATCCTTCTTTGGGAAGTGAGTATTCCTTCGGTGATGCTTCTTTTTGTGTGGTAGGACCGGAAAATTACAGTGCGCTGACGGAGAATGACCGTTCCGTTGCCATCCGCATGGTTTACGGAGATACCAGCATCCTGCTCTGCGGAGATGCGCAGCAGGAAGAGGAGTACGCCATAGCGGATTCAAACCAGGAGCTGGTTTCGGACATCTATGTGGTGAACCATCACGGAGGCGATACTTCCAGCACGAATTATTTCCTGAACCGGGTACAGCCGGAATATGCCTTTCTCAGCTGCGGAAAGGGCAATTCCTACGGACATCCGAAAGAAGACGTACTGGAGCGGCTCTCAAGCCGCCAGGTGAAGCTGTACCGTACGGATAAACAGGGGACGGTTGTGGCGGTAAGTGATGGGAGTACGGTGACATGTTCCACTGCACCGACGGAGGACTGGACACCCGGAGAAACCGAGTACCTTACCGTAACCGCTGCGGGAGAACAATCTGATGCAGCAGCAGGCAGCAGGAGTGTGCCGGCTGCCGATGCGGGCATCAGCTATGTGCTGAACACGCGATCAATGAAGTTCCACTATCCGAACTGTTCCAGTGTGAAAAAGATGAAGGCGAAGAACCGGCAGGACACGACGGCCAGCCGGGAGGAAGTGGCTGCGCAGGGATACAGTCCCTGCGGAAACTGTAAGCCGTAACGGCAGCATTTGCCAGGTGATTACTGAATGAGAGATGAAATGAGAATCGCAGCAATGACCTTCCGGCTGCATGCCCTGTGGGACACGTCGCAAGGAGGGACCCGCTTGCGGGAGGATTCCTTGTGACCTGCGCGCGCATAAGCGCGCTTCCTCTAATTGCACAGCCTGAAGGAAAAGAGAATGATCGTAAAGAGTCTGGTGGCGAAGCTGCAGAACAGGTTCCACGTGTCTGCGGCAGAGGTGGATGAGCAGGATGTGCACCAGATTATCGTCATCGGTGTGGCGGCTATCGTGCCCCATAACGCCATGGCGGACAGCCTGATGGATGACATTTCCCGGTTTATGGAGGAATCGACGGAAGCGGAGATTCTGGAGGAAGAGCGGGAAGTGCGGTGATTAGCTGGAAGGAGTTCAGAATTATGACAGAGATTTCAAAGGCTGACTGGAAACTGTTTCGGGTACGTCTTGCGGAATGGCAGGAAGCTCACATGGAACAGCTTACCCATGAATATATTAAACTATTGCAGGGCGAGGGGAATGCCTCAGATAAATTCTGGGCATTAGAAAAGCGTATCCGAGAGGACAAGAAAACTCCAGGAGTGCAGTTGGAACTACGAAAATCCAGACTTGTATGGGATTTGAGGAGCCTCCTTTATGATGAGGTAATTACGGATTCGGACCTGAACGAGTTCAGCGAAGAGTTGAAGGAAGAGGTATTGCGCTACAGAGGAGAATTTTAGAGATCAGGTGGCGATGGAATGCAGAAGAAGAGAAGTCTACAAAACAGGAGAATGATATGACGATAGATTTTCATGCGCATCCGGTGCCGGATGCTTTTCGGAAATGGCTGCCGCTGCTGAATATTGATGTGATAGCCGATGATGGCTTTCCGCTTCCTCAGTGGAATAGGGAGATGCATCTGCAGTTTATGGACGATGCGGGGATTGACTACACGGTTCTCTCTCTGCCCACACCCCATATCCATAACGGAGATGATGAAAAATCCCTGCAGGCAGCGATTGAGATCAATGATGAACTGGCCTCTCTGAAGTCTGACCGCTTCGGCTGGACAGCCTGCCTTCCGCTGCCTTATGTCGAGGGCAGTATTGCTGAAATTGGCCGGTGTATGGAAAAAGGCGCCCTTGGCGTGAAGGTGCCGACCAATGCTAGCGGTGTGTATCTGGGGGATCCTTCCCTGGATCCTGTTATGGAAGAACTGGACAGACACCATGCCCTCGTAATCATTCATCCATGCCGGGCAAAGGAACGTCCGGCGGAATGTATTACCGGCACCGTCGCGGCTATCTACGAATACCCCGCAGATACAACCCGCGCCGTACTGAATATGATCGCGCACCGCATCATGACACGATTCCCAAATATCCGGTGGATTGTTCCGCACTGCGGTTCCTTCCTGCCTTATATGCTGCAGCGATTCACCGGGGTTTCCGGTATCCTCGCTTCCATGGGCATGATGGAGACCGTGGACCCATGGGCAGAATTTGTAAAGCTGTATTTCGACATTGCGGGGGATCCGGAACCTGTAGCGCTGGATATGCTGCGTATGGTTGCGGAGGATGACCATATCGTATTTGGCAGCGACTTTCCTCACTCCCCGGCAAAGGTGATCCTGATGAAGAAAAAGCACTTCGATGAGAACACCAGATGGCTTGGGATCAGAGAACAGATCTACAGCGGAAACGGACTTGTGCAGGGAGACTAAGACTGTCCGTGAAGCCTGAAAAAGGAAAAGAAATACAGAGTGAGAGACGACATGAGAGTTGACAGAAACACCACATTCCGGGAGATTTTCCAGTTTCCGGCATTTTCTGCGCTGGTGCCGTATCTTATCGGCAACTGCGAGATCCCGGACCCGGACTGGACCCTGGAGGAGATGCAGAAGCATTTCCCGGACTGGGTTCCGGAGGTGATCGGACCGGGGCTGGAGAGATTCGCCTGCCTGGCAGAAGGGAGTCCTGCGTGCGGCAGCGAGGATGCCGGCGAGAGCGGGATCGCATATGATATCTATTCGGAAGAAGAGATGGAGAAGGCCCCGGGGCTGCGGACAACAAAGCTCTTCTTTATGCCCGGACGGCCGGGGATGCCCTATGTGGTAATCTGTCCCGGCGGTGCCTACGGTGCGGTATGCACGCTGAAGGAAGGGTTCCCCACCGGCGCAGCGCTGAACCGGCTGGGCTACAATGCGTTTGTGCTCTGCTACCGGGTTATGGATGAGAAAAACCTGCGGGAGCGCCGTACGGAGGGGATTCTTCCCCTGCCCCAGGAGGACCTGGCAGCGGCGCTGCACTTTATCCGGGCCCATGCTTCCGGGCTCCGGATACCTGCCGATCGATATGCCGTAGCAGGATTTTCTTCCGGCGGTCATCTGGCCGGCACCTGGGCCATCCCGGAACTGGGAGCGGCCCGTTACGGAATTCCCGCGCCGGAGATGCTTATCCTTGTCTACCCGGCGATGGACCCCACCCGTTTTACCGGGGAAATCGAGGGGCTTATTCTGGACAACATGTTTGGAACCGAAAGAAGCAGCATAGATGTGGAGCGGTGGAATGTGAACCGGCATATCACGAAAGCGTATCCGCCGGTCTATCTTATGCACTGGCTGGACGATCCGCTGATTTCGGTGGAGACATCCCGGGAGATGGTGCGCAGACTGTCTGCATGCGGAGGACAGTATATCTACCGGGAACTGGCCCGGGGCGGCCATGGCTTTGGCCCCGGGGATAAGGAGACGGCTGATATCTGGCTTGCCGATGCGGTGCGGTTCTGGGAGAAGCAGGAGGCTATGCGATGATTCAGATCTTCGGAACAAAAAAGAGCTCAGATTCTAGGAAGGCGGAACGCTATTTCAAGGAGCGGGGGATTAAGACCCAGTTTGTCGACATGAAGGAAAAAGGACTGAGCAAGGGTGAATTCCAGTCTGTGCTCCGTGCGGTCGGCGGCCTGGAACAGATGATTGATGAGAACTGTAAGGATAAGGATCTGCTGGCGCTCATTAAGTATATTGCAGAGGAAGACCGCGCGGAGAAGGTTCTGGAGAACCAGGCAGTTCTGAAGCTGCCCATCGTCCGAAACGGACAGAAAGCGACGGTAGGCTATCAGCCGGAAGTGTGGAAAGGGTGGAAGGACTGAGCTATGGTTTGCACTTATCAGGACTATAAGGGAAGCATCAGTGAGATTACAATTGAGGAATGCATGGAACTGCACCAGATGATTCAAGATGAAATCCGTGACGATGAGGACGCGGAAGAAATATATGCAGATCTTCTGGAGAAAGCGTTGGATTATATTCCTTATCGTGTGCGCTGGACATACAAGGATCGGGAATGGCGGAACCGGTATGATGAGTCCAGAACTATGTGCCATGATTCGCTGATAGCCCATTTCAATATGCTTGCGCGGTATCTGCAGCAGCAGGGCAGGAGCGCAGAATGGCGCAATAAGCTGGGGGATGACAGAAGACGAATCGGCGATTTCGCCGGGTATTTGGTGTATGTGCAGAGTATCGGCGGGAGATGAGAAAACGTTCCTATGCCTTTGAGAAACATCGGAAGCATTTTCCAATTACTATTGAGTAATCTGCGGAAACGAAGGAGGCGAACAGCCTATGAAATCGATTCTGATTAAGGATACAACCAGAGAAGAGCGGGAGCAGATTATCCGGGAATCGCTGGACTGCGGCGGAGGAGGATGTGAGAACTGTTCTTCCTGCTGGCTGGGCGGAGGCAGTCCCTGGGGCATCTACCAGGATTACATCGACGGCAAGAAAGAGATTCGTGAGATCAATATGGAGTACATGGAAAAGTACCGTCAGAACAGGCAGATACGTTGAGGAGAGGTATTCTTATGATCAGTGCACCGGAGATTACGTCATCAACGAAAGAAGAACGCAGACTGTACATCAAAGAGCGTTTTCCATGCATCGCAGACTGCGATATGTGCGGATCATGCAAGGTGTTTCGCGGTAAGGATGCGGAGACGGCATATAAGGAGTATATCGACGGCGAGAAGTCTTTTCTTGAGGTTTCGGCGTGTTACAGATAGTACAAATTATATATTATACCAGGATGAGATATTAATAGCACATCAGGATGGCCTTGACGCTTGCTGACAGAACACTAGCTAACTTGGATGAGGTAAATTGTGGGCGAATACTATAACTGGGTTAATGTAGATAAAAAGGAATATATCTGTCCTGGTGATTTTGGCTATGGAAATAAGCTGCATGAAACCATGCACAAGGACAGTATTCCGCTTCATGCACTTCACAGCCTGTTAATTGACGATTGGAAAGGTGACCATATTCTGTGGTTCGGAGATGAATGTTCGGTATCAGACCAGTCATCAATTGATGTTATAAGAACCCTTTATTCTCAATCGAAAGAATTTGGATATCCGGGAGATGCATTTGATATGATCTGTGAATCATACAGAAATGTGTCATGCTTATTCAAAGAGGCTGAAAAAGATGTCCGAGAAGAGATAGGATATTATCTTGAGGAGTATCGGAAAAACGGTAAACTTGACCAATATAACATGTATGGGATTGATCTGGATAACCCTTTTGAGGGCTTGTTCCTGAAAAATGCGAAAAGGTGTATGTTTACGATCAACCACTCGAAAAAGACGTATTATAACCTTGCTGAGACAGACATTCTTTTTCAGAATCATAAAAAGAATGTTTATTCGGATCCGCTGCCAATTCTAATGGGTTATGGAAACGTGACTGAACCGGGAGAATGGCTTGGAGATGTTATAGGTGTTTCAGACCAACGGCCTGAAGGCTATTCGCTTATTAAAGAAATATATCTGGACTGGTAGTAATGCAGAAGTTGTATCGGCGGGAGATGAGTAATATATGGTTAAAAAGATAGTAAGAGATGTATTCTTCCTGGGGCAGAAGTCGCATGAGGCTGTAAAGGAAGATACTTCCGTTGGACAGGATCTGCAGGATACGCTGACAGCTAACCGGGAGAAGTGTGTCGGGATGGCGGCGAATATGATAGGGGTCCGGAAGCGGATTATTATTGTGAATATCGGATTTCTCAATGTGGTGATGTATAATCCGGTGATTCTGAAGCGGGATAGGCCCTATGAGACGGAGGAAGGCTGTCTTTCTCTGGAGGGGGTACGGAAGACCACCCGCTATCAGAATATCGAACTGGAATATCTGGACGGAAGCTGGAAGAAGCACCGGCAGAAGTATTCCGGGTGGACGGCGCAGATCATACAGCATGAGATGGATCATCTGGAGGGGATAATCATATAGGAGAGCGGGACGAACCGTGTCTTTCCGCTGTTCCCGATTCCGGAGGCAGTTCCCGCCATCAATAAGATACTCGGGGTTGTGGTAAGGTAAGCAGAATGAGCAGTCGGAAATACATTTTTGTCCATGGCCTGTCAGGCTGGGGCAGTTATGACAAAAAGAATCAGAAAACGCCGTACTGGGGCATGAGGGGCGGCGATTTGATCGCTTTTCTCAGGAAAAAAGGCTTTGACTGTTATGCGGCATCCGTTGCACCCTACGGCAGCGCCTGGGACAGGGCCTGTGAGCTGTATGCGCAGCTTTCCGGTACAGAAGTTGACTATGGAAAGCATCACAGCCTGCAGTACCGGCATGACCGGTTTGGCAGAGACTTTACGGGCTGCCCGCTGATTGACCACTGGGGTGAGGGCACGGAGCTTGTGCTGATCGGGCATTCCTTTGGCGGAGCGACTATCCGCCTCTTTTCGGAGATCCTTTTTCATGGTGCACAGGAGGAAATCGAAAGCACGGAAAGGGATGAAGTGAGTCCCTTCTTTCGCGGCGGTTCAAAGGTCAGGATCCACAGTATCGTGACCCTGGCTTCTCCGCTGAACGGAACGACGGCTTATGATATGCTGGATGACGACAGTTTTGATCCGGACAAAGTGAAAGCGCCGTGGTGGAGTAATTTTCTTGCAAAAATTCTGGTCAGAATTCTCGCTGCTTCGAAGGATGGCAGGGATGAACGGGATTATGCCGCATATGATATGCACGTGGATCCGGCGGCGGAGATGAACCGGTATCTTGGCACATTTCCTGATATCTACTATTTTTCTGTCCCGTGCAGCGCGACCGAGGATACCGGAAATGGAATTCACCGTCCGAAACGCGGGATCACAGATCCGTTCTTTGTAAGAGGTGCTGTCCAGATCGGCTGCTACAGCGGAACCACAAAAGGGGGAACGGTGATCGACGATACCTGGCACGAAAATGACGGGCTGGTCAATACAATCTCTGCCGGCGCACCTTTCGGGCAGCCGCAGCAGAAGCTGGACAGGGAAAGTATTCGCCCGGGGCTGTGGAATATCTGCCCGGTCTATCATGGCGATCACATGATGATCCACGGCGGCCTGACCAGAAAAACCGATGTAAAAGACTTTTATCTGAAATTGCTTACAATGATCGATGACCTTTGATGGCGAAGAATGTAATGGGAGGAGATGGAGCGGATGGGGGAGATTTTATCATATTTTTCCGACAGCAGTTATGACCTGGGGGGACAGACAGAATGAGGACGGAAAAGAAGACGACGTACCGATATATGGAATACCTGCGGGTCCTCTGCGCCTTCGCGGTGATCCTGGTGCACGTGTCGGGGCAGAACTGGTTCAAGATTCCGATTGGAAGCAGGGACTGGGTCATCCAGGCATTTTACAATATCGCCGGACGCTTTTCGGTGTGCGTATTCTGCATGCTGACGGGGGCTCTGTTCCTGGCACCGGGAAGGGATATGTCCCCGGAGAACATGCGGAAGCATATCGGGCGGATACTTCTCATTCTCGGCATATGGATCATTCTCTACGATATCCTGTATACTGTGATGGAGGATGGGGACGCAGAGTATTTTATCCTTCATCTGGTGAAGCTTCCCGGGCATCTCTGGTATCTGCTGATGCTGGTGAGCCTGTATCTGTCGACGCCGATTCTTAAGAAGGTTACGGAGGACCGGGCGGTTACCCTGTACGCCATAAGACTTCTTGTGGTCTTAGGGGCGCTGTTCGGCCTGCTTCCCGGCGTGACCGGATTCTTTGACCAGATGGCCGGGGATTCCTTCAGCTATACGTTATGGACGACGTTTCTGGGGACAGCGGGCGGACTGAACTGCCTGTTTGTGCCCGGATATCTGGGATTTTACCTGTTGGGACACTATATCCACGAATATGGTCTGGGGAAGTGGCACCGGCCGATAATTCTTCTGACGGTTCCTGCCATTCTTCTGTCGGCGGTGCTGACGGTTGTATTGTCCCAGGTGACAGGGCGGTATATCTATACCTTTATGCTGGAGACCAATCCCCTGATTGTGCTGGCTTCCGCGGGAGTATATGCCCTCTTCCGGGGTGAACCCGGAAAGGAGCCGGCCGCTGACCCAGAGCCTCAGATTACGGAGGCGGTGCGAAGACTCGGCTCAGACACTCTGGGAATCTATCTGATTCACTTTGCGGTGCGGGATATGCTGAAGCATTACGCCGGTTTTACCGTGGCGAGCTACCCGGCCATTCTTTCCGTGCCGGGGAATGCGCTGCTGATATTTATCATCTCGCTGATTGTCACGAAGGTGCTGAAGAAGGTGCCGGGAGTACGGAGGATTGTCAGTTGATAAAGAGTATTGTTTTCGACATCGGCGGCGTGCTGGCCGATTTCCATGTGACGGATTTCCTGGCTGCCAAGGGGTTTGACGGCCCCATGATCAAGCGGATTCTGAAGGCTTCCATCATGACGCCTTACTGGGGGCAGTTTGAGCGGGGCGAGCTGACGGAGGAGGAAGCGCTGGCAGGATTTGCCGGGACAGATCCGGAGATAACAGACGAGCTGGCGAAGGCATTTTCCAGTGTGGAAGGGATGCTCACGCCGAGAGACTGGGTGATTCCCCTTCTGAAGGAGCTTAAGGAAGCGGGATACGGCGTGTATTATCTCTCCAACTACTCCAGGAAGGCCTACAATGAATGCGGGGAGTCCCTGAACTTCATGCCCTATATGGACGGCGGAATCGTGTCGTTTCGGGTCGGGATGACCAAGCCGGACCCCGGGATGTATGAGTACTTCCTGAAGGAGTACGGGTTAACAGCCGGAGAGTGCGTTTTTGTGGATGACACTCCGGAGAATGTGGATATCGCACGGCGTCTCGGCTTTGACGGCATCGTGTTTGAGAATGAAGGAAAGCTCCGGGAGGAGCTGGGACGCTGGATGAATCGGGATCCTTTCAGGGAATATATCAGAGAGTCCGAACCGGACAGGCGGGATAAAGGGTATGCATGGCATACGGCTATTGGTCTGCAGGCGGTTGACGGACTGCAGACATCGGAATATTTGCTGCAGACTGCCGTGCGCAATATCGAGGGTGAAATATCCTTTGAGGAAACAGATGCACTTCTGCAGGCGTATTATGAGGAGAATCCGGCAAGGAATGCAGAAGATCGTACGGAGGAGGCAGACAGAGTTTCTGCCCGAATTGCTGCGATTCTTTCTGAAAAGGCATTCAGTTTCACACCAAATGAGTACCTTTCCATTCACAGAAAGCTGTTCACCGGAATATACCCCCATGCAGGTCATATCCAGGATTACAATATTACGAAGAAAGAATGGGTTCTGAATGGTGCGACAGTGCTTTATGGCAGTGCTTCTGAACTGAAGGCGACACTGGAATATGATTTTTCAGAAGAAAAGAAGTATTCTTACCGAAATCTCACAATGGAAGAGATTATCCGGCATCTTGCGGTTTTTATTTCACGGTTGTGGCAGATTCACGTGTTTGGAGAAGGAAATACAAGAACTACAGCAGTGTTCTTTATTAAATACGTGAGAACCCTTGGCTTTGATGTGACGAATGAGACCTTCGCAGAGAATGCATGGTATTTTCGTAATTCTGTTGTCAGGGCTAACTATAACGACCTGAAAAACGGGATTCATGAAACGACGGAGTATCTGGAGCTGTTTCTGCGAAACTTGCTGTTGGGCGAAAAACATCCACTGCATAATCGGACATTGCACATCAGCGGTGCCTGGAATGAGATGAAAAAACCGGACATTGGTCAGGAAAAACCGGACATTGAACAGAAAAAACCGGACATTGAACGGATGCTCCGACCTAAAACGGCAGATTATGTCAGACGGCTGCAGGAAGCTTTTCCGGGACAGATAATCTTTGGCCGTACAGATGTTATGCGAATTCTTGGCCTGAAGTCATCGAGAGCATCCGAGCTGATTAAGACATTGGCGGCTCGCGGGATTATTAAACCGGTATCAGGGCACGGAAAAGGTAAGTACAGATTTGCCTGAGTTTGAGGTGATGAGAGATTGGAAGAGAGATTTCAGGCAGGGGGAAAGGAAATCTCCCTGTATATATCGGATAAGCGGGACTGCCCGCTGATTGTGCTGAATACGTTTGAGGGCGGCGGTGCCCAGGTTCTTGCAGAGGCCCGGAAGATGGGCGGCGGCGATTTCAGCCTTCTCTCTGTCGGAGGGCTGGACTGGAACCGGGATATGTCTCCCTGGGAATGTCCGCCTGTGATGGCCCAGGATGAGGGGTATACCGGCGGTGCAGACAGCTATCTTTCCCTTCTTCTGGAGGAGATTCTTCCGGAGGGGCTAAAACGCCTTCCGGAAAGCCCGTCCTGGACTGGGATTGCCGGATATTCCCTGGCGGGGCTGTTTGCCCTCTATGCATTGTATCGGACGGATACATTTGCCAGGGCGGCCAGTATGTCCGGATCCCTGTGGTTTCCATCCTTTACGGACTTTGTAAGGAGTCATGACATGAAGCGGGCGCCGGAGAAGCTTTATCTCTCTTTGGGAGATAAGGAGGCGAAAACCAGGAATCCGTATCTTAAGACGGTGCAGGAGAACACCGAAGCGGCTGTTCAGTTGTACCGGGATAGGGGACTGGATGTGACCTGGGAGTTAAACCCCGGGAATCACTTCCGGGATGCGGAGCTGCGTTCTGCGAAGGGGATTCTGGGGATACTGTAATACATAATTTTTACCAGAGGTGATTTACATTGAGAAGGGGACTCAGGCTTACGTTCAATGCCCCTGTGACATTGTGGTTTGTATTTTTCTGCTGCGCGGCAACGTTTCTCGGGCCGTTTACCGGCGGCAAGACGGATGAGATGCTGTTCATGACCTATCATTCGTCTCTCTCGGATCCATTGACCTTTGTGCGGTTTTTTACTCATGTGATGGGACATTCCGGATGGGAGCACTTTATCAGCAACGCATCCTATCTTCTGCTGTTAGGGCCCATGCTGGAGGAGAAGCACGGGTCGTCCCGGATTCTGGGCGTGATTCTCATTACAGCGCTGATTACGGGGCTTGTGAATTATTTCTTTTTCCCGGCGGTGGCGCTCCGGGGCGCCAGCAGCGTGGTGTTTGCCTTCATCCTGCTGACCAGCTTTACCGGGTTCCGGGAGGGGGAGATACCGGTGTCATTCCTCCTGGTGGCGGCCATCTTCCTGGGGCAGCAGGTCTATGAGGGACTGGTACTGCATGATGATGTCTCGAATCTCTCCCATATCATCGGCGGCCTGGTGGGCGCGGTTGTGGGGTATGAGCTGAATAAACGGGGAAGACGGTAGAGATATCTGTACGAATGATGATCCCGGATGCGGCGCTGGGGTAAGGATGGCGGATCACTTTCTTGACCGGTCATCGCGCGGGTTATATAATAGTTGTGTGACGTTTTTACATGTTTTTGGTTTATAACGAAAAGTTTCGGAAGTTTAAGGAGGATTTTATGCAGAACATCATTGCGGTACTTTTTTCCAATGAGGCAGAAGGTTATCAGGCAACGACGGAGCTTCGCCGGTGTGCGGTAACAGAGCAGTATTCTGTTATGCAGATGGCGCTGGTGAAGAGAATCGGCGATTCCATCAAATACTGCGACGGATTTGATACAGGCCTTGTTGCCGGAAGCGGAGCAGCTGTGGGCGGCCTTATGGGCAGCATCCTCGGTATTCTCGGCGGACCGCTTGGCGTTCTTCTGATGGGTTCCTACGGAGCTCTGATGGGTGAGACGGTTGGAGCCGCAGCTTCCGTGGACAATTCCATGCTGGTGGAACAGATGACCTCCAAGCTCGTGGACGGCGAGATGGCCCTGATCATCCTTGCCGAAGAGAAAGAGGAAGCATATCTGGATTCCGTATTCTCCAAGTTTGATGTTGATATCATGCGCTGCGATGCCGCACAGATCGCCGCAGAGGTGGATGAGGCCATCCGGCTGCAGGAGGAGAATGAGCACCTGGAGCTGGTAGATCTCCGCAAGGCCAGAGAGAAGGAATACAAAGAGGCTGTGGAGAAGGAGAAGGCAAAGCTGGAGGCAGAGTTTGAGAAGTTCCGGCAGAAGCTTGCGAAAGAGGCACAGGCAGAATACATGAATTCATAATCATACGCAGATAAGCAGCGGCTTCCGGAAAATACGGAGGCCGCTGTTTTCTAATGCGGACATATGGTAAAATATTTTTCTGTAAAGACAGAAGGATGACAGGAGGAGAGACTTATGTATGCAGCATGTTTTCAGGTATCCGGCTGGGCCGGTGCGCAGAGTTTCCTTTTTTCAGGCGATACGCTGAAAGAGGTTGTGGACGGACTGAACGGGATCCAGGATCTGTTTTTCCTGGGGCTTATGAGCCGCATGGACGGCGAGGCCGCAGCCGGGGAGCTGACGAAGCTGGAGACCTTCACGGAGCGCTACCAGAGCGATATCCTGACGGAGGAGGATGTGGCGAATTTCGCCGTGGAGCTGAGTATCGGAAGCATCCGGTGCGTGGAGCTTCGCAGCGGTGAGGATGCCCTGGAGAAACTGGCCGGGAAGTACCCGGAGGCCAGGAACATGCGGGAAGAGCCGGAGGAAGCAGCCGGTTGAAATGGCCGGTAACGAATAACAAAAAAGATGCAGCCTGCAAGCGGAAGCAGGGCGGGATGGCCGGTACGGCGGGGAATGGTTATGGATAACGTACGCAGACGAGTCTATGAGATTATCGAGGTCGCCAGGGAGGATGACAAAGCCAGCTTCTGGTATGACATGCTGATGCTTCTCACGATTGTGGTAAGCATCCTGCCGCTGGCGTTCAAGAAGCGGTACTGGATTTTCCAGTATACGGATGAGGTGACGACCACTCTGTTTATTGTGGATTATCTGCTGCGGCTGTGGACAGCGGATTTCAAGCTCAATGACCGGTCGGCGGCAGCATTTTTCAGATATCCTTTTACGCCCTGGGCCATCATTGACCTGGTGAGTATTCTTCCGACCCTGGCCTATCTGCACGTGAAGCTCCGGATGTTCCGGGTGTTCCGTCTGTTCCGGACGCTCCGTGTGCTCCGGATCTTCAAGGCCCTCCGGTATTCGAAAAGCATGACGATCATCATGACGGTGATCCGGAATTCGAAGGAGGCCCTGGGGGCGGTCTGCATGCTGGCTGTGATGTACATCCTGGTATCCGCCCTGGTGATTTTCAATGTGGAGGGCAAGTCCTTTGACACCTTCTTTGAGGCGGTTTACTGGGCGACGGTTTCCCTCACCACGGTGGGATACGGCGATATCTACCCGGTGACGACGGCCGGGCGGGTGATCACGATGGTTTCGTCTCTCTTCGGAATCGCCATCGTGGCTCTGCCGGCAGGTATTATCACCGCGGGATATATGGAAGAGCTGGTGGAAATGCGGGATGAGAAGATGCGAAAGGCGCTCCGGAAGGCGGAGCGGATGGCAGACCAGGATACGGCGGAACAGGGAGGCAGCGTGAAGACGATAAGAGTTGTGGCGGCGGTGATCCGCGATAAGGAGCGCATCTTTGCCACGGCAAGAGGCTACGGAGAATATAAGGGCGGCTGGGAGTTCCCGGGCGGAAAGATCGAAGCCGGGGAGACGCCGCAGGAGGCGCTGGTTCGGGAGATCCGGGAGGAGCTGGATACGGAGATTATCGTGGGGGACCTCATCGATACCATCGAGTTTGATTATCCGGCCTTCCACCTGTCCATGGACTGCTTCTGGGCAAGAATTAAGAAGGGGAGTCTCACCCTGAAGGAGGCGGAGGAGGCCCGGTGGCTTACCGCAGAGACAATCGACAGCGTGGACTGGCTTCCGGCGGACCGGGGGCTTCTGGAGAAGATTAAGGAAGAACTGCGGTAGACAGGGCCCGCCTGCGGGACCCGCGCGGGGCCTGCGGGTGGGGCCTGGGCGATAGAAATGGATGATTATGACGGAGGATTTGCCGATGGACAACAGGGAGCGTCGCGACAGGGAGATGGCTTATATCGCAGATGCTGCGGTAAATGAGGAGATGCGCCGGTGCAGGAGGATTCTGCAGAAGCTGAATTTCATGGACCGGAGCGACTTTGAGGGAGTCGCCGCGGTGGTGAAGGAGCTTTTGGGGGAGTCGGAGAATGCCTGGATTAATCCGCCGTTCTACTGTGATTACGGGTCCCACATCAAGGTGGGGAAGAATCTCTTCGCCAATTATAACTGTACGATTATCGATGTGGCGGAGGTTACCATAGGGGATTACTGCCAGATGGCACCCAATGTGGCCATCTATACCGCAGGACATCCCATCTATCCTACGACCAGGAATTCTTCCTGGGAGTACGGGAAGGCCGTCACCATCGGCGATAATGTGTGGCTGGGCGGCAATACGGTGGTCTGCCCCGGGGTTCACATCGGGAGCAATACGGTCATCGGGGCCGGCAGCGTGGTGACGAAGGATATTCCGGACTGGGTCATCGCTGCAGGCAATCCCTGCCGGGTGATTCGGAAGATTACGGAAGCGGATCGGAAGAAGCTCTTCCACGAGGAGGAGATCGACGCGGAGGCCTGGGAGGATATCGTGGCCCGGGGATTTGGAGGAGAGTCAGATGAATTATGATTATGACATCCTGGTGATCGGCGCCGGCGCTGTGGGCTGTGCCATCGCCAGAGAGCTTACGCGGTACAAACTCCGGGTCGCCGTTGCGGAGCGGAATAATGACCTCTTCGGTGGAACCAGCGCCAGGAATTCCGCGGTGCTGCACGCCGGCTACAACAATAAGCCGGGAACGCTGATGGCGAAGCTCTGCGTGGAGGGAAACCGGGGCTTTGATAAGCTCGCCGAGGAGCTGGATGTGCCCTTTAAGCGCACTGGAAAGCTGGTTGTGGGATTCGATGAGGATGACAGAAAGCGTCTTTTGGGTCTTCTCGCCCAGGGGGAGGCCAACGGCGTGCCGGGGCTTTCCATGATCGGGAAGGAGGAGATTAAGAAGCGTGCGCCCTACGTGGAAGGGGAATTTGCCATGTTTTCCGCATCCACCGCTATCTTAAATCCCTTCTGTTATGTGTGGGGCCTGGCGGAGAATGCCGCAAAGAACGGGGCATCTTTCCTGTTTTCCCATGAGCTCCGGGGGCTTGAGCGCCTGGAGGATGGCTGGGAGGCGGACTTCGGCACAGAGCGGATTTCGGCCCGCATGGTTGTGAATTCCGCCGGCCTCTATGCGGACAAGGTGTCGGATATGCTGGGGAAGACGGGATATCATATCTATCCCTGCCGCGGGGAGTACTTTATCCTGGATAAGCGGGTGGGAGACCTTCTGCCGGTGCCGGCCTATCCGGTGCCCAATTTCCGCACCGGCGGCCTGGGCATTCATCTGACGCCCACCACGGACGGCAATGTGATGATCGGCCCCAGCACCGAGTATATCGACGACCGGGAGGATTATTCCGCCACCAGACCTACGCTGGAGATGCTGATTGCAGACGGCGGGCGCATCTTCCCGCACATTAAACGGGAGCACTATATCCGGAACTTTTCCGGCATCCGGCCGAAGCTGGCCGGCCCGGACAAGGGCGGGTACAATGATTTCGTCATCGAGCCCCTGTTCCACGCGGTGAATCTTGTGGGCATCGAGTCGCCGGGACTTACAGCTTCCATGCCCATCGCCCGGATGGTGGTGGGAATGATTGGAGAGGTTCTTCCCCTTGCGGAGAATCCGGACTTTGACCCCATCTGGAAGAGACCCCGGGCCTTCCGGGACCTGAGTGAGGAGGAGAGGGCTCATCTTGTGGAGGAGAATCTGGATTACGGCGAGATCATCTGCCGGTGCGAGAATGTGACCCGGGCAGAGGTTCTGGCGGCGATTCATTCGAAGGTTGGTGCAAAGACCCTTACCGGTATCAAGTACCGCTGCCGCTGCATGATGGGACGCTGCCAGGGCGGATACTGCCAGACAAGAATTTCGGAGATTCTGATGAAGGAGCTTTCCCTTGCTCCGGAGGAGGTCCTCTACGCGCAGGAAGGTTCGAATATGTTCGTGGGGAGGGTGATCGGATGAGAACGGTAGATAAGAAAATTGTGATCATCGGCGCCGGCCCGGCGGGACTGGCGGCAGCCTGTGCTCTTTATAAGCTGGGGGAGCGGGACATCCTCCTGCTGGAGAGGGAGAAGAAGCCGGGGGGAATCCTACGGCAGTGCATCCATGACGGATTCGGGCTGACGAGATTTCAGGAATCCCTGTCAGGTCCGGAGTATGCCGCGCGGTTTATCCGGGAGGCCGAAGAATACGGCATCGAGATAGAAACCGGGACCACGGTGGTAGAGCTGGGAAAGGACCGGACAGTGACGGCGGTATCCGCTGCCGGGATGACGAAGTACCGGGCGGGCGCTGTGATTCTTGCCATGGGCTGCAGGGAGCGGACCCGCGGGGCGCTGGCGATTCCGGGAAGACGGCCTGCCGGCGTCTGGACAGCCGGCGTGGCTCAGACTTACATCAATCTGAAGAATATCATGGTCGGCAGGGAAGTGGTGATCCTGGGCTCCGGCGATATCGGCATGATCATGGCAAGGCGCCTTACCCTGGAGGGGGCCCATGTGAAGGGAGTCTACGAGATTCTTCCCTACGCAAGCGGCCTTCCGCGGAATGTGGAGCAGTGCCTGAATGACTATGGAATCCCGCTGCATCTTCAGCACACGGTGACGGAGATTCACGGGAAGGACCGGTTGGAGGCGGTGACGGTAAGCCGGGTGGATGAACAGAGAAATCCCATCCCCGGCACGGAGGAGAAGATATCCTGCGATACGCTGATTCTCTCGGTCGGGCTGATTCCGGAAAACGAGCTTACCCGGATGGCGGACGCACCCATTGACCCGGGTACCCAGGGCGCGGTGGTGGATGAGAATTTCCAGACCGGAACGCCCGGCATCTTTGCCGCCGGCAATGTGCTGCACGTCCATGACCTGGTGGACTTTGTGTCCCTGGAGGCGGAACAGCTGGCGGCTTCGGTTACGGAGTACTTAAAGGACGGCCTTCCGGAATGTGATATTCCGGTTACGGCGGAGGGGGCGGTGCAGCTGATTCCGCAGAGAATAAGCGGTATGCGGGAGGTGACATTTGCCCTCAGACCCAAGGAACCGGGCCGGAAGGTGAAGCTCAGGGTGGTGCAGGACGGGAAGGTTCTTGCGGAGAAGACCGTGCCCCGGGCCCTGCCTGCGGAGATGGTGCACATCGCGGTCGATAAGGATGCATGGGCCGGCAGCGGGCCGGTGAAGGTGGTGATGAGCGATGACTAGAACCTATATCTGTATTATGTGTCCGAACGGCTGCGAGGTGACGGCGGAATATGAAGGTTCGGCGGTGCTCTCGGTGACGGGACATACCTGCCCGAAGGGGGAGGAGTATGTACGGAGAGAGCTGACCTGCCCGATGCGGAACATCGCCACTTCCGTGCGGGTGGAAGGCGGCGAACTGCCGCTTGTGAGCGTAAGACTCACCGCCCCGATTCCACTGGAGAAGGTGAAAGCTGCGGTTCCGGAAATCCACCGTGCGGTGCTT
>Ga0256407_10005531_pt1 | contig 20148 bp, 35 predicted proteins | sample RumenRJG_04DNA_FD_193489 | JGI IMG/M metagenome (GOLD analysis project Ga0256407, IMG submission 193489) | Bovine rumen microbial communities from Lethbridge, Alberta, Canada - RJG_04 | ecosystem: Host-associated > Mammals > Digestive system > Stomach > Rumen | place: Canada: Alberta... | reverse complement strand
AATGAAGACTTTGAAGAAGTCAGGCTTGATGAAAAAATTGATGACTGCTTAGAGACAGAGCCTGTTGAAGAAGCCGAAGGCCAAGCTTCTATTGAAGTAGAAGTCTACAATGAAGATGGCTTTGGTGAGCATTTTGCAGCAGAAGTGATGAAAAACGTGCCAGGAGTCACAGCTAAGGCAAAGAACAAGGCTCTGTCTAATGGTGACATTGTCGTAAAGATTGCTGGCTCTCGCCCCGACTTAGAGAGAGCTTTCGCGTTCTATCTTGGACAGCGCAGCTACAATGCTCTTCCACAAGAAGACAAAGAAGAGTTTGAGTCTATTCTCGTGTTTGATGACGGTGACACACTTGCAGAAGCTGATTATAGAGAAGCAGTCGCGCACTGCCTTGACCCAATTGGAGTGAATGCGTCTACGGCAAACTTGTCAGATCAAGACACATGTGCTTTCAGCATGGTGAAAGAAGAGAAAGCTCGCAGAAGTGCTAAGAAGATCATCAAAGCATTGAATGAAGAAGACCTCAGTGAGTTGTCTGACAAAGACTTAGAACAGCTAGATGGAATACAAGACGCTTTGTAGAGCGGCGAAGGCGCAGATGGCATGACAGATGACGAGCTCAAAGTGTGGAAAGCGCTTCTTGCGACTATGGGCTACACGCCTGAAGAGTGGGACAAGCTCTCTCATGAAGAGCAAGAGAAAGCTTGGAAAGCACAAGACGAGATGAGAGGGCAGTTGTCTAAGTCTGGCTTTGCACGCTGGCTCACGGGAATTGACCCCAAGACTGGAAAGAAATTTCGCTACTAGAACTAGTACACAGACTTTGTGCCATTTGACACTAAGCACAACACTGCGATAGATCAAGAGAGTGGACTGAAAGCTGGTGATACATTTTAGGACCAGTTCAATCCAGACTACACACAAGACAAGTCACGCTACCAGCATCCGACAACATATGACAAAGAAGAACGCGAAGCAGCTGCTAAAGCTGAAGAAGACAGAATTGCCAAGCAGCGTGAAGAATATGCTTAGAAAGCACTTCTTCATTCACGCGGCAAGAAAGACTCAGCTGGAAAACCAGCAATAACATCTGGTGACTTTGGAAGAATGCTGTCAAATCTCTCTGATGACGAGATAGAAGATCTTAAGCAGTCATTGATTGACTATGCAAAGTCAACTGCAAAGTCTGCAGAAGATGCAGAGAATGAAGTCAAAGCAATAAGAGCAATGTTTGCTTCAGCAAAGAACGCGAAGCACAAGACACTTGCTGACTTGAGCGACGTAATCACTGGAGGTGTCAGTGGAGCTCCTGCAATGAAGAAGTTTGTTGATGACTTTGACACTGCTATTGTTGTAGCTACAAGGCAAGCAAGTGGCAAAGATGGCTCTCGTACGTCATTTGACAAACTTACGAGCACTCAAGCTGGAACTAGAAAACTCGCAAAAGTCCTTTCAAATGTGCTGAACTCAAGAAAGACTGGCAAAAAACCACTTGATCCTGAAAGAGCTATGAAGCGTGAAGAATGGAAGAAGATGCTGAAAGATCTTGGATATAATCCTGCTAAATGGAGTGAGCTGTCTCCAGATGAGCAGCTCGAGCTTATTGACTAGTATCAAGCTGAGCATGCATAGAAGTGATAATTTAAGCAACAAGGAAAACAAAAAATGACATTAGACATACCAAAGTTCATTGAGAATGCTGTGAGGACACAATCAAAAATTCACCATCTTGACATCAATGTGAAAGCTGTTAAAACATCTGACATACCAGACTCAGTTACATCTCTCATCTCTAAAGACTATGGTGACAAATATCTGGATGACGCTGACTATGTGACTTTCTTCTGGGGTGGAATCGTAAAAGATGACATTGAGAAGCTTTTCAACACTGTTGACAAAGCCCTTGGAAAGTCTGCAAACAAGCTCACAGACAAAGACTTCAAGAAGATGCGAATGGATGACTCAGATGAACAACCAGCTGAAGAGCCAGATGAAAATGCAGATGACAGCGACAATGAAGAAGATGATGAAGAAGAAATTGATATTGAAGCCACTGAAGAGACTTCTGACGGTTATGATGAAGAAGAGCCTGAAGAAGGACAAGATTCGGAAGAAAATGACGAAGAGTCTGATGACGAAGAAGAGCTTGATTCTGATGAAAAGCAAGATGATGAAGAAGAACTGAATGAAGATGAAGATGAAGATGAAGATGAAGATGAAGATGAAGATGAAGAAACTGTGGAAGTTGATGTAGAAGATAAGACAGTTCCAACAGCATACTTCTTCTTGAAGATCACTACAAAATGACTGTAGACTAAGATCTAGTCAAAGATGTGCTCGACTTTGTCGAGCACATTTGTTTTAAAGCATCAAAATGTAAATAGAATCATGACATTCAAATTCAAAGACGATCCAGAGCTTGGTGCAGTAGTGTCAAGCATAAAGCCATTCTGCAAATTGTGGAAAGACATGCCCGTACCTACATATGACTACATTGTAGGTGACTTCAAGAATCCAATGATGCATGGTCTTGCTGGCCATAAATGGAGCAGACTATGTGGCTTCACATTCACTTCTAATGTCAATACAAAGACACCTAAGTTCTAGTTTGTGTATGTGCCTAAGCTGCGTGGAAACTTTACGCGCAACAATGCTGCACTACATGGCTGGTATTGCTGGAGAAGTTATGGAATAGACAATAAAGAAGTCACAGCAGTAGACACAATGCTGTCAATCTACAACTTCAGCATAAACAAGTTCGTGCACTCTGACTTGTTTGACAAATATATACCATTCTTTGTGCAGAACATCCATTTTGCGCTTAATGACTAGGTCAAGAAGCTATATGACTCTATTGATGACTCTGAATAGAAGAAAGAGCTTGCTTTCTATGTCAAAGCTATAAGGACATCATTAGCAACAATAAATGAAGTTAAGCAAATTGTGTCTGATGATGAGTATGAAAGACGCCACAAGAACAACTAGAATGATGACCCTGAGTTCTATGCATACTTGTCGGACCCTAAGGCTGGACATGCAAGAGTGGCATACAATGCAGACAAGAACTATGGCTTAGTGAACATTGATAAGAACCAGTAGAATGCACAGTCTAAAGACTAGCAGTCTGATGACAGCAGCAAGTGACCTCGCAATGAAGATAAATGTCACAGAGTCTATATTAGATGACCCTAAAGAAAATCTATGCCCAGAAGTTTGGAATATAGTGTCTAAACCGCCTAAGCTTCTAGATGATGTCTAGCATAAACTAGACAAACTTTTAGAATGGGTCTAGAGTAGATGGCATTTCAACAACTTGAGTGTCTACATAATAGGTTCTATCTGCTCTAACTCATATTCAGAAAATTCTGACATTGACATAGACTTCTGCAGTCCAGATGCTGTTGAAGACAGCAGTGACACAGAAGCTGTGAAAGAATTTGGCTGGGCGTTCAAGAAAAGTTTCATAGAAGAATATGCTAAGTAGAATCCAGATGACATCAGCGTTGGATCTCATCCATTTGAAGTCTACTTCAATCCCAATCCATTCTAGTGCTTTATGAGCATAGGATGCTACAATGTCTTAGACAGCAAGTGGGAAGTTGGTCCAGAAATCAAAGACATAGATTTTGACCCAGTGTCTGAATACTATGCTGATGCAATGAAGCAAGTAAAGAAGATACTTGAAGACATACGCAGCACTATATTCCATCTTTATGAAGATGCATTTGCATGCAAGAAGTCAAAAGATGGCAGCTTCAAAGAAGAGATGCGCAAGAACATAGTAGAAAAGCTAGCTAGTGCATCTAAACTATATGAATTGATGAAGAAAGTCCGTTCTAACTTCTAGAAACCATGCAAGAGCAAAGAAGAAGCACTGTAGAGACGCAAAGACAAGAAGCAGCACATTGTAGACGCTGCATTCAAGTTCTTAGATAAGTTTGGCTATATCTCAATCTTGAAAGACTTTATGCAATTGCAATATGATCTTGAAGAAGACCAGACAGCTCTTGAAGAAATTGACAGCAAGATACTCAACAGTGTGTCAAGCAATATGCAGCTCAAGCATCTGCAAGACTCAGAGAACATCAATGACTAGAAGTTCTTGCAGATGATGCAAGAAGTTGACAGTATGCTAGATGAAAGTACTTCTAGCATGGTAAAAATGTCTTTCATTGCTGCTTTGATGGCAATATCTAGTCTTCTTCCAGCTGATACTTTGACTAAGACTCTAACAAAAGCAAAGCAGTAGAACTCTCATTTGACAATCAACTCTAAAGAGACAAAGAAAGCTATTGCTGATGCAGCTGTAGACTAGACAATTATTGGAGAGATGAGTAAGACAAACTTAGTGAACCTTGCAGCACAAGTATTGTGGAAAGAAGCACGTGGCGAGAAAATAGAAGGCATAAAAGCTGTAGCTTCAGTCATACTCAATAGGACTGGAAATGATCCGATCTACATAGTTCCAGTATTGAAGCAGCCATCTGCATTTGAATGCTTAGAAAACTACACAGGCGGCTGGAAAGACTCAGACTACAAATGGTACTTCCCATACACTGAAATCACTTCAAACCCAGCTAATAGACAGATCTGGAAAGACTGCAATGACATTGCGCTCTAGCTTGTGAACAAGACTTTCAAGTCAACAATTGGCAACCGCAATGCATACATGAACAAGAAGACTGCAAAGAAGAAAGCTCTCAACACTTGGGGAAAGAAATGCGACTTGAAAGTCGGCAACCACAACTTTGGATATCTCAAAGAGAATGACCCGAAGTATGTTGTGCCTGGGACATACACTTCTTGGAAAAAGCACAATGCACAGCAAAACAGCACAGCAAAGACTGTCGCTGTGCGGTCTGGTGATACATTAAGCAAGATAGCTAAAGCGCACAATATGACTCTTGCTGAGATCTTAAAGTTGAATCAAGACATAAAAGATCCAAACAACATCAGCATTGGCCAAAAAATACGTATAGCATGAGGATGACACATTATGCCAAATAGCATCAATGACATAATCAACTAGTTAGAAGAAGCTGTTGAGAAAGACACCTTTAATTTGACAAGACATGATCAAACAGCTATAATGACAAAAATAGAAGAGCTCAAGCAGTTCATGCAGGAGACTTATGGACAGCATAAGCGTATTTGACTTCAACAATGAAGGAGATTGCATTTTAGCAAATGAAAGCTTGAAGCCAAAGATCAGTAATGATTTGTCTATAAGCCAAAATTTTACATTCTCTTACATGGACTTGATGATGCTGCAGACGTGCTGTGATGTGCTGTTTAATGATGTATAGATGACAGAAGAGCAATTAGCTCAGTTGAAGAGATGTGATGACAGCAAGTCTTCAAGCATAAAGCCATTCATTGACATAATTGACATGAACAGAGCTGATGAAGATCAAGTAAATTCAATCAAGCCAAAGTCAGCTGTTGTCATTGGCATTGAAGGAAATTTTTAAATTATTTTTTTCTTATTCAATGTTCTTTAAATACTTGTGTTGGAATAAGAAATTTTCTTCAGTGAATAAAGATATATAGTATTGAGGCTTGAAATCTACTATCATTTTCATATAATTTTTGCTTTTAGATGTTCTATTGTCAATGACTAAAAGCTATTTGCAAAAACAAGCTAATATTGGAAGTACCGGTATTGCCATAGAATCACAATTGACGGCTATTTTCTAAACTGGAGCATCATTTAAATTCTCAATGAACCCTGATCTATGGCTTAACTTGAACAATGAATGATAACATGAAATTGACATGAATGGACAGTCATTCACACTGCGTATTATTTCATGGTCTCCAGTCTCTTCTTTGCCAGTGTCAAATGCTTTTATTTTGAATTTTACGTTATTTAAATTGTGATAAGAAAAATCACAAGTGCTCCATATATATGGAACTTTTACAAATTGATTAGGGTTAAATTCAATATGCAGTAAATTCATCAGTACTGGAATGAATTTTTCCCATACATACTTTGTAGTCCAATGATGGACATTATTTTTATATGCTATGTATTTGTCAAAATCATTTTCTATTATGATTTTTTGAATATTTGCTGATTGAAAAATATCTATTGGAAGATTAATCAATTGTTCAAATTGCAGTCCAGCAATTTTATTCTTTCTATACGTGATAAAATGCAGCAACTAACATTTATTATTAATCAAATTCTAAAGAAATTGATTATATTTGTTTGAATTTTTCAAAAATGTATTCATAATGCAACAAATAATTTATGATTAATTTAATTAGTTAAATTACGCCATGATCCATGATCTAAATGTTTTATATATTCTTTATAGTTTATTCGTTTAAAAATAAGATTTTTATTTATTACGTCTTCATAAAATGACGCACCAGTGTCATAATAGTTTCCAGAAAACGTTAAACCTCCATGTATACGGTCTGGATAAAAATATTTAAGCTGTTTTTTGTTTATTAATTCACAATTAAAATACTAAATAAATGGCAAGAAACGTGTTTCAGATAAATATTTTCCGCTTGGTGATCTTGGACACGGATCATCTTTCTTTTCAAGATCAGCTACTGTTATATAAGATGGATTTATAAAATCTATGTTTTTTAATAAAATTGTATCTGAATCAAATAATAGCATATCACGAGATTTACAAATATTTAATAAAAACTAAATAGATAAACAATGTTTTAATGAACCATTGTTATTTGCTTTTATTGGAATTTTTGAAAATTGTTTAAGTGCAGAATTGAAATCTATTATTTTTCCACATGTATTATCTATAACTTGTATGTCTATTGAATTTAATTCATCAGGCATCTAAAAAGCATTATTAGAATAACTGTTGTCTAATATTATGAATTTTATGTTGTTTAATCTACTGTTTTTGAATATTGATTTAATGCAATTTGTTGTTAATTCAGTTGTATTAAAATTGCATATTGCTATTGTTATATAGTTCTAATCAAATATCTATTGATTTTTTTGGCATGGCTTAGACTTTAATCTACTGTGAAATCTATTCCAATTAAAAAATTTATTTTTATTATCAATGATTACATTGTCATATATCATTATACCATATCTAAATTTTGTCGCCCAACAAGCATAATTAAAACTTAATTGATCACGATATGACTCTGTTAATACTTCAGCAAACCAAACGTCACAAATTTTCTAGCATTGAGTGTCATTATGCTTTCTAAGTATTATTCCAGATTCAACAAGTTTGTTATGTGCTGGATAATTTACTGCTTTGTATTTTAGAACTTGCTTTTCTATTATTTCTTTTGGAGCTTTTCTCTATGCAATGCATTCTTTTGCTTCATCATATATGCAATCACGTGCTGGATGTTTTCTAATCCACAATGGACAAACATCTAAATTATATTGCTTAATAAATTTGTTTAAATCATTTTTTATTTGTATATTTCCATCAACCCAAATTGAAATGTCATATTCTTTTAAATATTTATGCGGACAAATTTTTATACTGCGTTGCTAGCGTATTTTATCTAAACTTTCAATCTCTTTTGGAATCTATTTCCATTTCCATACTTTAGACTAAATCTATTTGTCAGAAAAACATATAAAATCAATTCCAGGAGACACAACTAATGGATCTAATATTTGATCATAACCATCTGTAATGCATGTATAACATACAATTTTTGATTTATTACAATTTGATTTATCATTAGAAATTAATTTGCAATTGCTGTTGTCATTTACTTTATTATCATTTACTTTCAATACATATAGTGAAATATAATTAGGATTATATGCAATGCACTAATTTAATATAAATTTATTTTTGACTAAAAAATCATTTTCATTTTCATCAAACATGCCAAGTTCATCTATAAGAGATTTATTATATATGTATGTGCTAAGGTTAATAAAATTCTATTCTTTTAATAATTTTAAAGAAAATGCATATTTATGCCAATCTATTTTTATTCCATTAGCAAATTGATATTGTGCATAAAAATTTTTTATATCTGGATTTTTTAATATCTATCTTGCAAATACTCCTAAAAAATAAGGCATCATAATATCATTAGATTCAATGCATGCAATCCAATCATTTTTTGCAAGTTTCAAACCTTCATTTATTGCTTTACCTATATTAGATCTATTGATTTTTTTATATATGATTTTTCCATATTTTAATTGCGAATCATACTTCTAACTTAATGTGTCATATATATTATCAATTGAACCATTATCTATAATAATAAGCTCAAATTTCTAATATACCTATTTTAAAATTGAATCTATTGTATTACATATGCAATGTATTTTATTATATATTGGCAATATTATGGAAAAACTTGGTACTTTCATTTTTTAAATTCTATTTTTATTTGTTTAATTTTCAGTGACTTCATTTGCTTTGATACCCACCAAGATGTTAAACGCTCACTTAAAAATGCAATTGCTCTATGCTGATATTTACTGTATGAAGACAAATCTACATAATTCATGAGCTGCATCAGCAATGGAAACATGAACGTGCAGTACATGTCAAATAAATGTGATTTCATTATGAACATGTTGCATGGAGCTATAAGATAATTAGTTTTGCAATATTGCTTGAAATTAGCTGAATAAATTGAATATTTTTCAAGTATGCTTAATAATTTATTGAAGTCATCTTCAATATGAAATAATTTATATTGTTTTTCTATTCCACAATATTTAGACAAATCATATGAATTAGCTACTATTAAGTCATAGTCTTTGTAGTCTTCAAAGTCTTTAGGGTTGAACAACCGTCTATAATGGTTGAACCCGACATAGTCAAGACTTCTCCAGTCATAGTTCTTCCAGAACCAGTAGATGCTTGTCATCTCATTCAACGCATGGTTGTGCTTTGAGATGCTGTCACCACTGTCATCAAAGTGAAGCCATTTTGGTGGATTCTAGTCTTTTAGACTGCATCCACCATTTATTGGATAGTATAAAAGTCCACCATCAAGCTCCATCAACTATGACAAGAACTTTGATGGCTCATAGAAGACATTTACTATTATCTTAAGTGACATCTCATAGATATTTTACCTTTTTTAGGTAAAATATTTTCATGAAACGCAAAGGAATTCTATTAGCTGGCGGCTCTGGGACAAGATTGCTCCCATTGACTAAATATGTCTGCAAGTAGTTGCTTCCAGTCTACAACAAGCCTTTAATATACTATCCACTTTACACTCTTGGCAAAGCAGGGATGAAAGACATTCTAGTCATCTCTACGCCATAGACAACTCCCATTCTTGAGTCTCAACTTGGAGATGGACGTGAATTTGGCTTGAACCTGCAATATAAAGTCCAAGAGACTCCTAATGGAATTGCTTAGGCTTTTGTCTTAGGAGAAGACTTCATAGACAAAGACAATGTCTGCTTGATACTCGGCGACAACATATTCTATGGCAACTAGCTCGAGAAGATCATAAAAGAAGCTTGCAAGTCTACAGACAACACAATACTTGGATATCCTGTGTCAGACCCAAAGCGGTATGGAGTCGTAGAGTTTGACAATGACAACAATGTCATCTCTATAGAAGAGAAGCCTGAGGAGCCGAAGAGCAACTATGCAGTGCCCGGAATCTACTTCTACAACAATGATGTAGTCAGCATAGCTAAGAGCTTGAAGCCAAGCGCTCGTGGAGAATATGAGATAACTGATGTCAACAAAGAGTACTTGAATAGAAAGTCTCTCAAGATGAAGCGCGTCGGAGTAGGCAATGCATGGCTAGACGCTGGGACGTTTGAGAGCATGAATGACGCCAGCAACTTCGTGAGGATGGTAGAAGAGAGGACTGGAGTCAAGATCGGAGACATATCATCATTGAGCAAGTGAAAGAGAGGAAAAACATGGTAGAAGAAGTCTACAAAGAATATGACACGACATTTGACAATCCGCATGGAGAGCGTCCTTGGATGATGTATCCAAAAGTGTTTGGCGACAAAAGAGGATTCTTCACTGAAGTGCTGGCTGGAGAAGACATGCGAGACATAAAGCAGATAAACAGGAGCTCTTCATGCCAGTTTGCAGTCCGCGGCTTGCATGCCCAAGGCGGAGCTCACTGCCAATCAAAGATTGTAGAAGCTTTGACAATCCCCATATATGACATAATAGTAGATGCAAGGCCTGACTCGAAGACTTTCGGGCAATTTGGTGTGTATTTGCTTGACCCTGTAAAATAGAACAAGTTGTATGTGCCACACGGGTTCTTGCATGGATTCGCCGTGCCAGAGCATGAGAGCAAGTAGAATGCGGTGTTCATGTACTACTGTGATTAGACTTACTGCAAATAGTCAGAAGTGCATATGAATCCAATGACAGTCTTGCCTTAGATAGCCCAATCTTTGAAAGACTCACTTGAGCATGCAAGCTTTGTAGAGATGTTCAAAGACAAAGACAAGATCATACTTTCAGACAAGGACATGAACAGTGAAGACTACCACAAAGGAATGGAACGACTTCTTATTGACTACTTTAAATGCCATAAGCTCTGGTACAGAGCTTGAGAAGAAGAAAGCTCATATTGTCTTAGATGACATTGCAAGCATGTCTTATGATCATGAATATGAAGAGATCAAAATACAAGTCTTGATGAAAGAGCGAAATGAATGGTATGACAGACTCGTGAAAGTCATAGCGTATGACTTCAAGATTTAAATGTCATTGCCTTATCAATTGGCCATTTGACTTGTACAAATAATTTCGTCCGTCTTTGCACACTATCGCGACATAGGCGTCTTTTCCAGCTCCAGTCACTTGCGCATTCACGACATCAGACTTCATGTTGAACCGCCTGATTATCTGCTTGTTGTAGTTGTACAAGTCAACACGCTTGCCAGAGAACGTCGCGTAATAGTTGTTGTATTTGTCAAGATTTGTCATGTCATTCTCTAATTAGATTTAATGATTTACATTCATTATTTACTTCTATCTCTCCACACGTCATCTTTCCATGTCTGCCATTTTCCAGGATAAGACTTCCAGGCGTGTGACTGGTCTTTCAAGAATGCGACTTCAAAGTCTTGCTTCGGGTCAACTTCTATCGCTATGTGCTGGAAGTCATAGTAGAGAGCTAAGCACTCGTACATATAGCACTTCCCCATCATGCAGAACGCGTCAATTATCGTCTCTTGGCTCTTAGGGTGCAAGTACTGGCAGAACTTAGAGTCAAACATAACCTCGTTCAACTGCTTCCAGCCATCATCAATCATGAAAGTCGACTTGAACTTAGTTCCCTTCCTGTCTACATATGAAGAGTCAATGTGCATCTCACGTGACATCTGGTCGATGAAGTCAGTTATCTCTTTCTGCTCTTTCTCTTCAAAGTAGCCTTCTTCAAAAGACACTGTGAACTTCATGCCTATGATGACAAACGTAAGCTCAAACGCTGATGTGCAGTCTTCCATTTGATACAATTTACAAAATTAGAGTCCAGCGTCAATGATGACGGGGCACAGTTCTCCATTGCGCGGAATCATTCCCCAGTTCACCTCAGACTCAAGGTCATACATTGACACAGCATCGGGATTCTTGAAGCAGAACTCAGCTAAGTCCCACATCACAGTCCATTGAGCTTTAGAGCTCTTATTTTCAACAAGCTTGTCTAAGAACTTAAGGCGCTCTTCAAAGCACTCATATTCATCTGAACTTCCAAGCTCAGGGTCTTCAATGCACTTCATGAAGTACTCTCTAGTCTTCTCAGCTCGCAAGCTGTCATCTACAAGTTGTGCCACAGTCCCTATTGCTAGAATGCAAGTCGTGCCATACAGTCTTCTGAAGTCTTCTGGCTTTGCTTCACAGCAGCAGTCTACTACAAGAGAGTACTTGCTTACTTTGTCATATGCATACAGCTTTGGGAAGCAAGAAAATCCTGCGCCGAGCTTGAATGCATTTATCTCATTCTCGTTCTGCTCGATGCCTTCTTCATTGAAGGCTATCTTCAAGCACTTTCCACCATCAATCGCCATAGCAAGACGAGTTGACCCCTCACCAAGGTACTCGATTGGCGGACAGTGCTCTTTGATCCAGCCTTTCTTCAGCTCTTCACATGCAAACCACTCTGCATCTTCATCATGGACTCTTCTAGCTCTCTTCAAAGCATCATGAGACACTTTCAAGAACTCTTTATATGATATTGAACTGCCGCTCTCAGACTCATCTATGATGCCATCTGGCTTCTTCATGAGTCTTAGCAGTTTTTCTCTTGTAATCATCTACATGATGATACTTACTCAATGACACCGTCTATAAATGTCTAGAACAAGACATAACATGAATGCCAAGCTAAGAAACAATAGTCCAATGTTGAATATTAGCTTAAACCGCTTAACTGGCATTTTCTCATCTAAGCAGAATACAACTGACACAAGTGTCAAGACACCGCCTAATAACAAAAACAATACTGTCAACGTTGTCATAATCACCATAACATATATAAAGTAAAACAAAGTCTGGAAATTTTAAACTTTAGGCTTTATTTAAAAAAAGCATAAAGAAAGCCGCAACAGTCATTATTGACTTCATTGCGGCTTCTACCACTTTTGAAAAGTGGATGGCACTTTGCAATTGTGCCTTATGCTAATTACAGGGCATTGCTCCTGGCTGCTTATCCACAGCGGTCAGCATCTTGACGCGGTGCAGACGCGGACTCGCTCTATCTTCCAGTTCACTTGGAGATTTGCTTCATGCTCTGCCAGGCTTCTAGTACTCTACATATCATGCAAGCTCACTTACTCAATAGAACTTGTCTATGTAAACTGGAGCAGGCTGCCAGATTCGCACTGGCGTAAACCGCCTTGGAGGGGCGGCACATGACTTCTCTGTCAAGCCTGCAAAAATAATACGACATTCCTGTTTAACAAGGTTATGAGCCTTGGATTACATGGACTCGTGGGTTACTTTGAGTTGTTGGAACGGCTTCCGGAAGTTTTACGTGCTTTGTCTAACACCTCCAACTTTACTCTTTCACCCTAAGGCTTGCCGTCAAGCCTCCCCATTTGCTGCTCACCAGGAGAGAATAGAGGACTAAGAGAATTTGAAATCAAATCCATGCATCTGACTTGGACCATGTCAAGAACTCTCCTCTTCATGGCCTTTGAAGACTTCTCCAAACTGTTTAAAACTTATCCAATTATGAACAACTGTGAGAACATATGCGTGTCGTGCAGTCATTCTTTCAATTTTCAGGTGTGCACTTGCTTTACTAGCTAGATTTGACTAGCACCTCTAGAGTCTCTAGCGTCTCAGTTCGACTATAGAAAGCAAGCTGCCGTTGAAGCTTTAAGCACACTGGGTCTTACTCCCCATCTACATGGAAAATTTCATATATAACTTTCAAATAATATATTTTATTTTTTATCATATAAATAAATAAAATCTTTTCCATATGTTAAAATTACATACTAAAGATATGGTTGAATATCATTTTTATCAATAACTATTATTTTTTTATTTTTAGGAAACTAATTAATTTTAGCTTGCCATTTAGAATCTTTCCATCCTTTAACTTCAACATATGAACCATCAGAAAGTATAAAATCTGGATTATATGTATGTATTGAATTTTCAAATAAATATGTAAATCGTTCTTTACATCTAGAAAACTAAATATTATGATCAAACCAATAAATTATCAAAGCTAATTCCCAAGAACTATCGCACCAAATTCCTTTATACCAACCGCGTTTACCTTTACCGCCATTTCTATGATATCCGCCTAATTTTTTCTTTTTTGCTTGCTCAGATGCTTTTAATCTATCATTTTGTGTCCATTTTCTTTTTTTAATATAACCGGATTTAATTCCATTTTTAAGTATAATTGAAATTTTTTCACTTTGATCTTTTATTCTAATATCTGTTTCTTTTGTTAAACCTTTATTCCAAACAGTTCTAGACTAAATAGGATGAAATTCATGATTATGTTTTTCTAATAATTTTCGTGTATTAAAAATAATATTACAAATTTTACATTTCCATGTTCCATATGGAGCTCTATTTTTTAGAGCATTCATTGCAAAACCAGATTTTCTATTTTTTACCTATTTTGCAATATAGGAACATCTACAATGTTTTGAACAAAATCTTCCAGAACCATAAGAGCCATCATGCTCTTTATTACAATTTTCACATTTCATTTTTATTTTTATCTTTCTGTCGTTACCGCGACATTATTATTTACTTTTAAATAATAAAATACTCAAATCTGTTGGCGGTAACCATGAGTTTGAGTATAAATTTCGGAGTGGAGGGATTCGAACCCCCAACAACTTGCGCCCAAGGCAAGTGCGCTGCCAGGTTGCGCTACACTCCGGAAAATTTACACTGGTGGACCATAGGTTAGTCGAAAACCTTCTGTCTCATTGCAAGTGAGACGTGCTACCGTTATCACTAATGGCCCGTAAAATGGCTTGGGATTCTGGACTCGAACCAGAACTCAGGTGATTTGGCTGCCGTATCGAGACTCGAACTCGAATGTCTAATCATCTATTTTAGTGCTTTGCTTAAGCTATACGACAAACAGTCACCGGCTTTACCATTAAGCTAATCCCAATTAAATCTGGTCCAGCAAGGAGACCATTGCCTCTCCAATGCTAAGCTTTTACATATGATCATAACTTAGCGCCTGCCCTCATGCAGGTGTGTCATGGCGCAGCCATGAGCTGCTTTGCACCATTGCTGAAAATCTAGCGGGCTGCTGAGTTGCACAGCTAGTCATATAGACAGACGGCTTATGAGACCTTCTACGCTGCTCCGCGTTGTTGAACCCGCAATAAATCATCTTCATTCCCGTGAAAAACAGACGGCATAAAGGAGAAAAGACGTCTGATAACTTCAGGGCCACCATTGAGCTGCCGTCATCCGACCAAGTATGAACCAAAAATGCTCAATAGAAGTTTAGCACCACCAACCAACTCTTGTGGACGCAGACTTGCTCTTTCACAGTCTAACATTTACAAGCAAGCTGCCGCGCTTGGCCTAACCACCTCTGTGCCAACTGCCAAGCCAGTTTCTTCTTCATCTCAACATTCAAAGACCAATTTGCATGAGATATATACCTTGATCTCTTGCATGTTTAATAATATACATTATTTTGAAATAAAATTAAACTCATGCAATCTATTGCACTGCCAAAATGGCTGAGGGCGCAAGAGTCGAACTTGCAATCTCGGGATCAAAACCCAATTTGTTACCGCTACAACAGCCCTCAAGAAAAATGGTACGCCCAACGCGATTTGAACGCGTGACCCCGACATTAAAAGTGTCGTACTCTACCAACTGAGTTATGGGCGCATCTTGAAATTCAATTATTAATATCTGCATATAAAATACTCAAGATCTGTTGGCGCGAACCATGAGTCTTAGGTATAAATGGTGCCAGTAGTGAGATTCCAACTCACATGCATATTTCAGCAAACGATTTTGAGTCGTTCATGTATGGCAATTCCATCATACTGGCTTAAATTCATCTTCATTTTTATCAAACAACAGTCATTCTTTAAACAATTCTTTGTTGTCATTCAACTTCTTTGTTGCATCTATGAAGTCATCCAACCTGTCTTTTACTTCAAGAAAATTTATTCGTAGTCTGTCATTGTCTTCTGTCAATTCTAGAATCCGTCTTGACATATCCGACACAAGCTTATGCTGTGCATTATCACATGCAAACTCTTCTTTTTCTTGTTGGTTGTCTTTCATGACTACATTATATCATAGTCTGTAAACATCTTAACTTAAAATGGCACCTCTGCAGAGGGTCGAACTCTGATCATCAGCTTGAAAAGCTGAGGTCCTAGCCGTTAGACGACAGAGGCATCACAAAATCTTCCCGAACCATAAGAACCATTATACTCTTTTCTACATTCTTTATATTTCATACTGTGGTAGGAGAGGGGAGATTTGAACTCCCGACCAACAACTTATAAGGATGCTGCTCTCACCGGGCTGAGCTACTCTCCTATTGAAAGGCCGACGGTTTATTCACTGGAGCGCTCACTTCAAAAAGAGAATGCAGCTTACATCCAGCGAGAGCAACTTGAACACAACGTCTCATGCAAGTCTAACCGACAACTCTCTGCATCTGCTGAGCTCTTGCCAAGTCAATCTAGAGACTTGACCGTCATTGCTCTGCTATTTATATTGTACTCACTTTTCAAAGACCGTTTTGCTCTCAGGCTTCTGCCTTCAAACATATTCAATATACCAAGTTATCGAGATATTTAAACTCTTTATGCGTGGAAATTTGACTTGACAATTTCGATAAGCACGTCTTTGAGCTTCTCTCCCAAGTCAATTCTCACTTTGATCAAGTCTTTGAACCTGCTGCTCTTCCAGTACTTCATGAAGTACATAGACCGCAAGTCAAGCTCTTTCCATATGACTGGAGCTATTGGCTTAGCAGCATTGACGTAGATAAGTCTGCTGTCATTCGCGATAAACTCAGCTTTCACTGGATCATATGTATGTGGAGTGAACACAAAGTTGCCGCCGTCTCCAGCAAAATGCTTCTTTATCTTTGCGTTCAATTTTCTTAGAAGTTTTGTCTTCATAGACACCCTCCACAGCATCCATAAGGCACGTTCTCGTTCATGACTTCAAGGACTCTTGGTAGAGCAAGCCAGATGTCTCGTGGATAGTCTTTCTTGTTCGCGCACTCCATCGTCCATGGTTCTTTTTCAATTATTTCATCATCACGCGAAATGCGGCATTTTCCACCAGAGCTCCAGAATTCTGGAAAATCAACTTCTTCAACGTGGCCAAATGTTACTCTCTTTCCGTCAATCTCAACGGTCAAGCTTCCACGACATAGATTAGGGTACTTTCCGTCATATGACACGAACTTAACTTCCATTGCTTCATCTCTTTCTCTTTTCAAGACAGAACTCTATTGATTGGTTCAAATGATAAACTGCCTGAATTCATCTCTTTCCAATATGCAAGTCTCTCCAGACTCTAAGAACATCTCTACCATCAAAAGAGTACGCGATCTCACACCACTTCTCAGCAACCCCATCAATGAACAAGACCTTCACTTGACCAAGAAGGACATACACAGCTGGAAAATGAAGTTTAGAGTCATTTTTGACTTTCACGACTTTTGTCTTAATCACTTTGTCAAATGAAGGCCTCTCTTCGACATCTACTATGCCAGGCACTCTTCCTGGAGGAGAGCTCTGCGCATGGACTGCAAATGAATATCTTCCGTTTAGAAAGTCTTTTATGTACCGTCTCTGCGTCATGTCAATCATATTGTACAAGTAGAGAGAGCTTCTTGTCTATCTTCTCATGAGTGCCGAACTTGTAGAAGCTTCCACTTATGTTCGTGCGCCTGAACTTGCCTTGCATCCAGTTGTCTATGTCTTTCCAGAAAGCATATGACGTCATGCTGAAGTATGCATAATTGACGCTGCAGTTCGTGCTTCTCAGCACTATGACTTGAGCTGAGCATTCTCTGCCTGCGGTTGTCCATGCCTTCACATTGATGTTTGCTTTCGACTTTGCTTCATGTGAACGGTCAAAGCACGCTTCATCAAGAATCCAGCCTAATGTGTCACAGTAGTAGTCAGTCTCTTCTTCATCATCAAGCAGCACTCCACCGTGCAAGTCACATTCTACCATCATCTTGAACACCATCTCTGAAGCACTGCTCTTGCTTTTCAGCAGAGATCTGCATAGAGACTCAAGACGTCTCATGCCTTTGACTTCAGACACCTTGCTCCAGCCTGCGTCTGTGCTGAAGTGCCAGCCTTCTAAGGTGATGTCGTCTTCTTTAGTCACTTAACCTCTTCTTCTAGTTTGTTAGACGACATGAAATACAAGGCCTGCTTAGACGTGAGCAAGTCAGCTTTGACTTTAGCCTCATCTATGCTCTTGCAGTTCTTGAACGGGTTATCTACACTCAATGTGCCGCGCTTAGAGTCAACTATGCGAGTCGCGCACCACCACAGCTCGTCTGCTTTCAGCAGGACGTCTACAAGATTACTGACACTTGACATAGCTACGCCTGGCAGCTTGTACAGTCCAACTGCGTACTGTGAAACATATGACACAGCAGACGGATGTGAGAACTTGCTGTCAAGAGAACTGTGCTGCCGGAACTTGAACTCTCCAGGCTTGAACTCTTCTAAGTCAAGATAGATGAACTTGAGCAGTTCTTTCAAGTCTTCTCTCTGGACTGGACTCAAGACTCCGTTCATGAAATGTCTCCAAGTTCACGCTCTAAGAGAAGCTGCTCAAGCGTAGTGCCTTTTCTCAAGAAGACTCGCTTGTCATGGAGACTTCCATGCTCTGAGACTAAGACTGCGACGTCATAATGTTTGCATGCTTCAAGCAAGGTCTTCGAGATTGAAGACTTCAAATCATCGCCAGACAAACTTGAAATAGATGATGCGTCTATGTAGTTTGTCTCAACTCCGTCAGTCTTGCACAGATATCTTGTAGATCCATCTAGCAAGCGCGCTTCCAGAAAGTCAAATATAGGAGACAATGATATGAAGTTGCATCTTGCTCTCTGGCAAATCAAACTGTATAGCTCGATAGTAGTTGCATTCACAATGAAAATTGTATTACTTTCCTATAGACGCTTAAACACTGGTCTAAGTAAATATTTTCGCTATGGTATTCTTGAACCGCATAAAGCCAGACTCTTACTTCGGACAGCTCATCAAGTCTAAGCCTAGTCTTGATCCACACAAGAGCACGTTCTTACACAGCATACTGCATGACTTTGAAAGACATTTTCTCAAAGACGCGACTTTGGCAAAGACTGTGTTCTAGCATGTTCTTGACCATATATAGGACGTTGATGGACGCTTCAAGCTCTCTGGAATGAACCTGTATGACCCTAAGCCAGAAGACCTCAAGATCATGAAAGAAGTCTATGACGCGAACATAGGCCCTTACTGGCTCATACCAGCGTAGACTTACAAGGCAGTCATATCAAGAGACCTCGCGAAACGGCAGAGCAGGATCTCAAGAGGAGTTTCTATTAGAGTTCTTGAAGACTGCGTAGAGAAGATCATGCACAATGTCAGTGTGCTTCTCGTAAATGAAGACATGATGGAAGGAGACAGTTCAGACTTAGCTTGCAAGTTCAACGCCATCTTCCCAGCTATAAGAAGAGCATTCATGTAGTTCGCTGGCCAGGAGATCGCTGAAGAGATAGCGGAAGACGGAAGGCTCTCACAAGACATCAGCTTCACTTTCTACTGGTACTACATGGTGTCATGCTCGTTCGTAGGCCCTGAAGACCCGGAGTTTCCAGTCGCCAACACAGACCGTGATGACACTTGGGAGAAGATCTAGTAGATGCTCAACTCTCTTCCAGTCAATCCAACTGAAGACGAGTACATCATGTTCATAAACAGGTTCATTGACCTATGCCATGGCCGCGGCTCTCTTGCTGGAGCATTTGTCGAAGGCGGAGCAAAGACGTGCTCAGCTGTGTCAAGCATGGAGCCAGACGAGCTTTATGAATCTCATAGAAGAAGATGGTCTAGAAAGTAGATCTTAGAAGCTGTAGCTTACTGGAAGAAGCAACTGCAGCTCGGCAACTACCGCATGCAGTGAAGTCTGCATCAATGCTCAATGCACTCTCTCAAGTCTCTCAGAACAGCTCTCTTGCAGTGCCTGATGCAAGCTTTGTTCCAGTTAGCTAAAGCTGCCTGCCATGAATACTGAGAGCAGAATCCATATCCAAATGCGTTGTGCTTATGCGGAGCTGGAGACTTCTTCGCGCACTCAGGGCAGAAGCATGTCCAGTTGATGTCTGGAAACAAGAGCGCGTCTGGAAACTCTTCTAAAAGCCAGATGTTGAATGAGTGCTTGAAGTTCTCTGGAAAACTAGACAATAGACGTCTAGGCCCTATTATCTCAGGCAAGACATCATGGAACGGGCACTTCTCAGCAGCAAAGAGCTTCTCTTGGAGCTTTCTCTCTTCACTTGATGGCAGTGCCATAGTCTACTCCAAACTTCAAAGACATCTCAATAACGTCTTTCTCAGATACAAGCGGATGCAACGCTTCCAAGATGACATAGATGTAAGACTGTGCCTCATGCCTCCACACATATGCTATTTTCACGTTCTCATATGGATGAGACTTCAGCGGATGCTCTATCTGCACTGACGCTATCCAG
>Ga0256407_10005529_pt1 | contig 20159 bp, 13 predicted proteins | sample RumenRJG_04DNA_FD_193489 | JGI IMG/M metagenome (GOLD analysis project Ga0256407, IMG submission 193489) | Bovine rumen microbial communities from Lethbridge, Alberta, Canada - RJG_04 | ecosystem: Host-associated > Mammals > Digestive system > Stomach > Rumen | place: Canada: Alberta... | reverse complement strand
GTGATTCATAATCGTAATAAAAGAAAATATACTGAAAATAAATGGTCAAATTTAACAAAAGCAATTGAATCAGATTTTAATATCAATTTAGAAAATTATTATATAGTAGATGATAATAAAAATGAAGTTAAAAATGAAAAAGATTTTGAAAAATTAAAATCAAAAAAATCAGATTCAAATATTATTTTAAATTTAATTCAAAAATTTGAAAATAAAAAACCAAAAGAAAATGATGAAATAATGGAAACACCAAATAATAATGTAAAAAATATTAAAATGAAAATTCCTCAATTACAAGGAAATCAAACAACAGAATTATTATTAAACATTAAATCATTTATAACTGAGCTTATTGAAGCTAAATTTAATGAAGTAAATAATACATTAAAAAGTATGAATGAAAAAATAGATTCAATTTATAATGAACTTCAAGAAAGAAAAAATTTAATTAATCAAAATGAAGAATCTACTGTGAGTAATATAAAAATTCAAAATTTAGAAGAAAATCTTATAAATTTATCAAAATATATAAAAGGTGATAATGAAAAAGAAATAGTTAGTAAAATAAAAGATTTAAATAAAGAAGGAAAAAATCCAATTAAAGTAGAAACTACAAAGGATTTTAAATGTGATATTCATGATATAATGAATAATTCAGTAAATTATGAAATTACTATTTTTAATGAAAGTGATTTTGATTTTCCAAAAAGATTAAAATTAAAATGTCATAAAGATAATGATTTAATTGTTTACTTTAATGATATTATTATTAATGATGGTGAACCACTTAAATCAAAAGAAAATTGTACTGTTGTTATACCACTTTTATATAATACTTCAGTTGAAGATTTTTATCCAAATACAATAATGAATTTTTATTTAGAAAAATTTAATGAAAATTTATATGAAGGAATTGCTGAAATTTATATAAAAAGTTAAATATTTTATTTTCTTTTTAAATAAATTAAAAAAAATATAAAAAAAAAATTTAAAATAAAAAATTAATTATTTAAAATAACTTTATTTAAAAAATTCATCTGAATTATGATTATAAATATCATTTTTAGGAATACAATTAACTGGATTATCAGCAGATTTAATAACATTTTTCATTATAGTATTTGGATTACATAAAAATTTAGATTGAATATAATAAATATATTCACAAAGTTTTTTTTGATCTTCTTTAACATCTTTAATAATAATTGAATTAATTCCAGTTGGATCACAACTATAAATTAATTTAACTTTTCTATTTGACTTAATTGCTTCACAATAATCTCCTCCTTCAAAATAATCTATAAATGTTGCATTATCTGACAAGGAATATTTTTTTTCATGTAAAAAAATATTTATTTTATGTTCATTTGATATTTTATCTTTATAATATATGTTATGAAATTTTATATTTGAACTTTCTTTTTCATTTAATTTTATATAATTTATTTTTGAATTACTTGAATTTAATTTATATTTTACTTTTATACTTGAAATTTTTTCATATTCATTATCAAGTGTATTAATATATATTGTTGAATTTACTAAAATTATATCACATTCTAATTTTGTTGTAAATAAATTCATTCTTTCATTTGTATAAAATGATATTATGTGATCATTTTCAATTGTTTTTATTAAAATTCCACTTTTAGAATTGAATATTATTTCATAATCATTTTCACTAATTTCATCTTTTTTACTTGTTAAATAAATACTAATATAAGAAGATTTAATTTTATGAATTGAAGTTAATGTAAAATGAACATCGAATTCAGTTGGTGAAGAAGTTTCATATGTATAAATAGTATCTCTTGTAAAAGGAATTGATATTTTATTTAAATTATTTGCATTTAATTTACTGATTTTATTTAAAGGATCAATAAAATATGAAATTGGTTTTTTTATAAAATCTAAATTCATTTTTGAAACAATAAAATAACCTTTAAGTATATCAACATCTTTTGAATTTTGAATACATGATGGATTAACAATAACAAAATTTTTTTCAATTTTAACAATTTCACATATTATATATTTAGTATTATTAAAAACATTTTTAAAAGCTGTTAATTGAGTTTCTTTCTTTTTTCTTTTTTTATTTTCTTTTTTAAATAATAAAATATAATCTCCAGGTTTATAAATTTTAGAATCAAAAAAAAAACTACCTTCAAATTTCCCACTTAAAATATTAGTAATTACTCCTTTTCCAAAAGTAATTTTAATATCTTTTCCATACCAAAGTGCAAATTTTGTATTATCAATAATATTATTATAATTATCATTTAATAAAACTAAATTTTGATCTAAAATTTGAATTACTTTTTTTATATCTGAAGTACTTGATGAAATAAAACAATCATTAAATTCACATTTTGGAAAATTACAAGTTTTACAAAATAATACATTATTATAAACAAAAACATCTTCATTATATTTTTTATTTGATACAATATTTTTATGTATTAATTTCATTGTCATAAATTTTACATCTTGAGGTAATGGTTCATCTAATAAAAAGGTATTTTTATTTAATTTTTTTAATATTTCTCTTTGTACATCAACTGTTCTAAATGAAGGATTTCTTTTTGAAAATGAATCAATATTTGGAAAAGCTTGATTGATTTTAATTTCATTTTTTTTTTTTGATAATTTTAATTCTGATATTTGATATGTAATTATTAAATTATTTTTTACATTTTTTGTATACATATTTAATAATTTTTCATCATATATTTTAATGACTTTATCATTAATTGCAATAACATTTTTAAATTCAATATCATTTTCTTTATGAAGATTAATTCCAGTTTCTTTTTTATATAAATCATATTCATTTGTTAAATTAGTATAATTCATACCAAAACCTAAATAATTAACTTCTAATACTTCTTTTCCAGTTTTTTCATCAATTTTATTATAAGAAAGAGTTTGAATTGCAGTTTTTGAAGGACAAACTTTATAATACCATCTTTCAATTAATGAATTAAAACAATAATTATTAACTTCTTTTAAAAAAATATATCCATAATCTAAAGAAATATTATAAATTAAAGACTTATTTTTTTTTTCATTTTCATTTTCTTTTTCTTCTAAAGTTAATAAATGTTTTTTATTTGGAATATAACAAGCCATTTTTGCACCATTTACTAATGGAAGTTCTGTTTCATAATATGTGAAAAAATATTTATCAAAAGTATTACTTTTTGATGTATATGATTCAGAATTTTCTTTGTAATTTTCATCAAAAATAAAATCTAATGTTATTTTTGGTTCATGATTTAATATTGATGAATAGTTATATTGTGATTTTTCATTTTGAATTTTTTTAAATGATGTAATTATTAATGTGAAAAAAAGGATTTTTGAAAGGTTTTTTAAAAATGAAATATTCATTTTTTAAATATTAAAAAAAATTAATTATTAAATGAGTACTGAAGAGAATAAAGAAAGTGAAAGTTCTTCAAAACAAGAAGAAGAAAATAAAGAAATAGATAATAAAGATGAAAAAAAGGAAGAAAAAAAAATAGAAGATGATAATAAAAAAGAAGAAGAAAAAGAAAATAAAGAAGAAGAAAATAAAAATATAAATGATATAATAGAAAAAGAGAAAAATGAAGAAGTAAAAAAAGAAGAAGAAAAAAATGAAGAAGTAAAAAAAGAAGAAGAAGAAAATAAAGAATTAAAAAAAGAAGAAGTAAAAAAAGAAGAAGAAAAAAAAGAAGAAGAAAAAAAAGAAGAAGAAAAAAAAGAAGAAGAAAAAAAAGAAGATTTAAAAATAGAAAATAAAGAAGAAAAAAAAGAAGAAGATAAAAAAGATAAAACTGAAAATAAAGTAGAAGAAAAAAAAGAAGAAAATTCAGAATTTAAAAATGATAAAGTAAAACAAGAAAATGAGAATAAAAGTAATGAAAATCCTTCATTAAAATTTCAATCAGATTTAAAAAATATTTTAAAAATTCAAGAAGAAATTTTAAATATAACATCAAATGCAAAAGAAAAATTCCATTATACAAATCAAATAACAAAAGATCAAATAAAACAATATAGAACAAACTTTGTAAAATATGGTCAATATTTAGTATTAATAAAAAATGAATTAGGATTAATAAGTGATACAATGAAAAAAATAAAAAAATTAAAAAAAGAAAAATAAAACATAAATACTTTAAAATAAGAAAAATAAATAATTATAATTTAAGAATAATAAACTCAAAATAAATTTATTTTTATATAAATGTTTTTTCTTTATCATTTAAAATGAACGACAAAATAAATAATATTTTAAAAGATATTTCATCACAAAAAACATTTTCCATTCAAAATAAAGTTCCTTTATATGATATTAAAAAAGAGTCTTCAAATACATTATTATCAACTTTAAATTCTATTCAAAATCAAAATAATAATAATATTCAAATAGAAAAATGCAAAATCTGTAATCAAATTAATGATTTAATTAAATGTCAAAAATGTAAAAATAATTATCATTTAAAGTGTCTTCATATTAATTTAAATGGAACAAATTTTTTATGTAATAATTGTAATCAAAAACTTTTTAAAGTAACTGAAAATGTGAAAATTAATAATCAAAATATCCAAAATCCAAAAATTGAAAAAAATGGAAAAAAGGAAATTTTCAAATCAACAAATAATAAAATAGGAAATAAAAGAAAAAGAGGAAAGGAAAAGGAAAAAAACAAAGATAAAGAAAAAGAAAAAGAAAAAACAAAAGAAAAAGAAAAAGAACAATCAAAAGAAAAGAATAAAAAAAATTTAAAACAAAAAATTACAAATAAAAGTAAATCTAATAATATAAATAATATCCAAATAAATAATATAAATATAAAAGAATATAAAAAAAGAAAAGGAAATAAAAATCCTATTGATTTATTAAAAAAACAAAGAGAATCATATTTAATATTAAGTTACGCTCATTCAAATCCACAATATAAAAGAAGAAAAATAAAAATTGGAATAAATAATCAATGTGATATAAATGAATTTACTAATAAATATGAATCTCAAATTAATTTTGATGAAGAAGAATATGAAAGAAATCAATTAAAACAAGTTTGGTCAGTTTCAAAAAATCCCTTTTCAAATGAAGAAATTAATAAATATTTAAATACTGCAAGATTATTTTGGAATTATAGAAATTTTAATTTAGAAAATGAATTATGTTGTGATTATTTTGATGAATGTGAAAAAATTATGAAAAAGAAAGAAATATCTGGAAAATTAAAAGGAAAAATTATGAAATTAATGAAAGAATTAAGAGAATTAATTAGAAGAGGAATCGATTTAAATTGTCATTATGATGAAATGAGTTTAAAAATGCTTCATTTATGTAATTATAAAATGAAAGTTGCTTTATTTTTTTTATATAAACAATTAAATCCTTTTATTGAAGAAGTTGAAGAAGGTTTTAAAAGCGATGTTTATATCTTCCAAAATGAATTATTTTCAATGATTAATAATGGGGATTTTTATGATCCTGATGAATAATTTTTTTTATTTGTTTTTATGAGGTTTTGTATATATTTTATATTATTTTTAAATAATTATTGTATATATTATATGAATTATTTTATTATATTTTATATTCTTTTATATTTTTTTAAAGTTTAAATTTTTAATATTATATAAGATTTTATTACAATCAAAATTTTTTTCATAAAAAATAAATTTAATTCATAAACAAATAATATAAATTAAATAAATATAAATAAAAAACATATAATAAAAATAAAAAATTAACTTAAAAAAAAAATTAATGGGTGTAGACTGCATAATATGTAGAAACACAAATACAATCCAAGGAAAATCCCTAAATATGAGCAACCCAATAATATCCAAAACCTCATTTTTCCAAAACCCAAGAACAGACGAAATAAAAAAGCCCTCATTAAAATTTGACAAAAGTAACTTTATAAGAATGAAAACAAAAAGTCTTTTCGATGAATACGAAATAAAAGAAAAACTAGGTGAAGGTGCTTATGGTGCAGTATATAAAGTGCAACAAAAAACAACAAATTTCCTAAGAGCAGTAAAAGCAATTAAAAGAAAACATGTTGACAGTGCATCATTTTCAAATGAAATTTCAGTTTTAAGAACAATTGATTATCCAAATATAATAAAATTATTTGATTGTTATTATGATAATAATTATTATTATATGATTGAAGAATATTGTTCTGGTGGTGATTTATTTGATTATATACAACAACAAGTTTCATTTTCTGAAAAGAAAGCTGCTATTATTTTTAATCAATTAATTTCTACAGTTAATCATTTACATAAAAAAAAAATTGTACATAGAGATTTAAAACCAGAAAATATTGTTTTTATAAAAACAAAGAATAAAGATGATATTTTTATTAAAATTATCGATTTTGGAACATCAGTTTCAATAAAAAATGAAGATATATTAACACAAGAATTAGGAACAATATATTATATTGCTCCTGAAGTATTTAAAAATAATTATAATGAAAAAGCTGATGTTTGGTCTTGTGGTATTATTTTATATACAATGTTATGTGGTCATCCTCCTTTTATGGGTAATAATGAAGAAGCTATTAAAAATAAAATTTTACATTCTAAATTAGTTTTTCCTAAAAATGATTTTAAAAACATTTCTCAAAATGCAATTGAATTTATTAAAAAATTATTAGAATATAATCCTGATAGAAGATTAAGTGCTGAACAAGCTATTGAAAATAATTGGTTAAAAGATATGAATTCATCTACTAAAAATGAAATTAATTTAAATGATGATATTATTGAAAATTTAAGTAAATTTAAATCAATTGTTACATTACAAAAAGCAACTTTGGCTTTTATGGCTAATCAAATTAGTATTAATCAAGAAATTAAAAAATTAAAAGATGAATTTGATAAAATTGATCAAAATAAAGATGGGGAAATTTCTAAAGAAGAATTAATTGAATGTTTAGAAACAATTTATCCTAAAGGAGAAGCTGTAAAAAAAACTAATGAAATTTTTGCTGAGATTGATTTTAATAATGATAATTCTATTAATTTTTCTGAATTTTTAACTGTAAATATGAAAAAGGAAAAATTATTAAATGAAGATATGTTAATTAAAGCTTTTAAATTATTTGATTTAGATGGTAATGGTTATATTACTATACATGAATTAAAGGAAACTATGCCTTTGCAAATTACTAATAATCAAAAATGGATTGATTTGGTTAAAGAAGTTGATAAAGATGGGGATTGTCAAATTTCTTTTGTTGAATTTAAAGAAATGATGGAAAAAATTGCTAATATGAATTAAAATATAAATTTTTAAATTAATAAAAAAGTTTTTTATGAGTATGTGTATTATAAACTTGGTTTTTTTTTAATTTATATTATATTATATTATATAAATTTTAAATTTGTTTTTATAAATTAGAGAATAATAATAATCTTATTTAATAAAATAAAATTTTTATTTTTTTTTTAAATTTATTTTATTTTATTTAAATATTAATATTTTTATTTAATTTAAATGACAAGTTTATTTCAAAATCCACCACCTCAAAATCAACAACAACAAATTCAAAATCAACAATTAAATAATAATCAATCACAACAAAATCAAATTAACAATACTCAAAATATAATTGATAATATTCAAAAAACTTATAATTTACTAAATAGAAATTATGATGAAGATAATTTATTTAAAGAATCAACAAGAGAAAATATGAAACTTAATTTAAATGCTTTTCAAAATTTTCTTCCTAAAGATTCAATAATATCAACAAAGAGAATTGATCAACTTTATGCATTAACAACAAATTTAAAAAAAAATTTAGAAAAAAAACAAAGATATGATGCAAATTTAAATTTCTTTTTAGCAAAAGAAAATATTAATATTCAAAAAATAGAAAAAGATATTTCTGAAATACAATCAGTTATTCAAACTAAATATGAATTACCAGATCAAAAAGAAAATATTGGTTTAAAAGAAAAAAAATTAAATATGGATTCTTCAGAACTTGCAATTGAACAAAGGAAAAATTCTATAAATAATAATTTATCTTATATTGAAAAAAATAGAAGTAAAAATATAAGATTAAATTCTTTATTAAATAGATATTGTAATAAAGGTTATAGAAATAATAATTTAATTGATGATGTTGATTTACTTTTAGGAAAAAATAAATTAGAATCACCAAAAAAGAAAAATTTAAAAACTAATTTTAATTCAATTAATTCAACAATTTTAGGAAAAGATACAAATAATATGAAAGTAAATTCAAAAATAAATATGTTAAAAGATAATAATATAATAACAAAAAATAATTTTTTCTTAGGAATTCCAAATGAAATTTCAGAATATAATAATTTTAATTTATTTGATCAATATTTTAAAAGTTTAGAAAATTATTTTAGAAATAAATGTTTATCACCTCAATCAACAGGATTACAAGAAATTACAAACTCAATTCAAAATCTTTCTGAAAATTTAAGTATTAATAGAAAATCAATTTATGAATTATTACAATATCAAATTTCAATTTATCCAATTACAACAAATAATATTTTAAAATCAACAATAAAATATTATGAAGATAAATACTATGAAAAATTATCACAATATAAAAAAATAAATGATTATAAAACTAAAAAAGATATTATTGATGATCATATTAGAGTTATAATTTATTCAAAATTTTCAAATGAAATTGGTTCAAATAATAAAAATGATTTATTTACTTGGGGAAAAATTTTTTATTTTATAAGATGTGGTTTTATTAATGAATGTGTTCAATTTATAAATAAATCATCAACTACAAAACCAGATATTATTTTATTTAGTTCAATTTTATCATCTGATTCAATTAAAATTGAAGATTATCAAAATGCAATGAAATTTATTGATGAAAATGATAAAATTAATAATCCTTTTAGACATGCTTGTTTTATTTATTTAACTAAGAAAACTACTCCTTTAAATGATCAATTATTAGATGATATTAATGATTATATTTGGTTTTATCTTAATTTAATTTATGTTGATAAATCTAAATATAATAATATTTTTACTATTCAAAATTCACTTCTTCCAATTCAAGAATTTCAAAAATATATTTTTTCAATTAAAGTAGAAGATTTAATTCAAAATTCAGAAAGTCCTACTTTAGATTATATTAAATGTTTAATGTCTATTCTTCTATATGAAAAGGCTTTAAATTATATTTCTCAAAAAAAAGATTTTATTGTTGATGGAGGAAATTTATATTTTATTTTATATCAAATTGGTTTACTTTATGATTTTATTGAAGTAAATAATAAAGAAATTACAAAAAATGAGTTATATCAAAATCAAAAATATTCATCAATGATAAAAACATTTATTCCAGAAAAATTATATGAAGTAATTTTATATATAAGATTCTCTGAAATAAATTATACAGAATCAATTGCAAATATATTTAGACAAATTGATAATTTTGATTTATTATTAGATTATAATCAAAGTAATAGATTAAAAAATGATGATTTTTTAGGTGAAAGAATACAAATAAATAAAATTATTTCTGAACAAGATTTACAAGATATTTTATCTGATATTTCAAATTTATATACATCATCACCAATTCAAAATATTGATTCATTTTATAAATTATTAAATTTATTAAAAAATAATAGATTATATTCAGAATTACTTAATTTATTAATTTTTGATGCCGTTTCAATAATAAAACAAAAATCACCACAAAAAATATTTTATAACAATGAAAATAGATTTGATAATAATTTACCTGATAGAATAATATCAACTAATTATAAATTATTATTTGAAGATATTAATAGTATTTTATCTAAAAATAATTTATATAATAATGAAAATTTTTCTAATTTTAAATATTTAAGGCAATTAGAAACAATTGAAGAAGTTTATGATTTAATAAATATAAATCAAGATGATTTAGCTTATGATAAATTTATGAGAATTGTTACAATAGTTCAAATTATTCCTACTGAAATTGAAAATTTTATTAATTCAGTTTATAAAAAAATGAATAAACATTTATTAAGTCTTTACCCTGATATTTGTTATGTTTATTTTTATTTGTTAAAAAATAAAATTCTAGGATTAAATAATGGAAAAAATAATAATAGAGAATTTATTGAAATGAATAAACAATTATTAAATGATTTATTTAATTTAATTAGTTATCTTTCATCTTTGAAAAGTGATGGGGTATACACAGAAAAATATAATTCTTTAATGAATGAAATTAATGAATTTAATCATCAAATTTAATATTTTTTTTAATTTTTTAAAAAATAAATTATAAAAATTAATTAAATATTATTTTTTATTTTATTATTATTGTTTAATTGTTTAGAATATTTATTTAATTGTTTATAAACATCATCTCTAAACATATTAAATTGACTTAAAAAAGTTTCATATTTTTTTTGTTGTAATTCTCTAAATTTTTTTAATTTATTTTCTAATTCAAAATTAAAAACTTCTTTTCCTTTATAATTTCTTCTTGGATTAGTAAATCTTCGACTCATTTTTAAAGAAATAGTACTATTTTGATTTTGATTTTGACTTTGATTTTGATTTGACTCTTCTAAAAAATTATTTTCATTTAAATTATCTTCATTTTCATTTTCATTAGATTTACTAATCATAAGATTTAATTCTTTTGATAATTCATTAATTTGATTATCAAAATAAATTTTATTAAAAGTATTATTCATGAATGCAATATTTACACCATTATCTAAATTTGGATCAATATGACATTTTACATAATGTTTATGAAATAATTCATAATTATAAAATTTTTTATTTTTACAAACATCACATACATATAATTTTTTTTTATCATCAATATACCCTGGAAGTTTTTGGTTATTTTTTTTTAAAAGTAATTTATATTTCATTTCAATTTGTGTAGTTTTATTTATTTGATTTTGTAATTGTTCTATTTTTAAGTTATTTTCTTTTATTAAATTTAATTTTTTGTCTTTTATTTCAATTATTTTTTCTAATTGGTTATTTTTTTCATTTAAACCTAATTGAATATCATTTAAATATTTTAATATTTTTTGAAAATTAGAAATTAAACAAGAAACATCTTCTCCATAATTATCAAAATTAGTAACTATCATATTAAATAAGAATGGTTGGATTTTATCAATATTATTATTTTCAATTTCTTTTTTAAAATCAATTTCAAGTATTTTTTTTAAAAAATCATTTTTTGAAATATTTTTATTATTTTCCTTAAATGCATTTGATTGACTCATATTATAATTTAAAAAATTATTTGAATTTGAATTTCTATTCGGATCATTAATTAATATATTATTATTTGATTGTGATGTTTGATTAAAATTTGGATTTAAATTATCAAATTTATGAAAATGGAATTTTGAATCCATATTAATTATATTGTATTAAATTAATATTAGAAATAGTAATTTATTTTTCAATTTAATAAAAAACAATAATTAAAAATAAAATTATAGAATATAAATAATTTGATTAAATAATACATTTAAAATAATATATTTTAATGACTTTCTAAAATTTCTTTTAATTTATTTATTATATTCACGTATTTACTTTTCATATCAGATTCAACAAATATCACATTTTCAAACATTTTAAAATTAAATTTCTTTTTCATTTGAAAAATATATCCCATATTAACTGAATCTTCAAGATTATTTTTTTGTTTAATAATTTTTAAATTTTCAATTTCTTTATTTAATTCATCTTCAATAATTTTTTTAGTCTTTGGAAAATTATTATCTTGTTTATTACAACAAATAACTAAATTAGTATCTAAATCAAATTTATCACTATTTAAAATATCATAAATATATTTTGCACTTTGGACAATGGAATTTTTATCAGAAGAATCAATAAAAAGAAGAATAATTTTACTTTGATTAATCTTATTAATAATCATTTCTTGATAATAACCAGTTCCAGGATAATCAATAATATCATATTTATTATTTAAAAAAGAAATTTTCATATCATTTAATTCATTAGGTTTCATTGACATTATTGTTTTTTGATTTTCATTTCCTATTAAATAATAAAAAAAAGTAGTTTTTCCTGATTGAGAAGGCCCAATTATCATTATTGTATTTCTTATAACACTTTTTGAACGACCAAATAAAATTTTATATATTATATATAGGATAATTGAAGATATGATTATTAATATTATTGTATTTAATATTGGTGTCATTGATTTTTTTTTAAATATTATTTTTATTTTATTTTTTTTTTAAATTAATTAATTAAATCAAAAATATATTTCCATAATATATTATTTTGAATGTTTAAATATAATAAAAAAATATATTTATATTTTTTTTTTTCATTAATAAAAAGATAATTAAACTCAATTAGATTTTGAGCAAACTTCAATTGTTTGAAAAGGTTTAAATGAACTTGTTTTAATAAATATAGTTTTTTCTTTTGAGTTTTCATTACAAATTTGTTTATTTAGACTATTACAATTCCCATTAATATTTATATTTTTTTTTTCACAAACATTATTAATGAAAAAACTAGAATTTTCACATTTACTTTCTCTACTTAATTCAAGTTTAAATTTCCTTTTAAATTTTTCTAACCATCCTTTAGATGCAATAAAATCAGGAAATTTTTTAATTTCTAAAGCTTTTTTTTTAATCATTTTTGGTGTTACAGGAACATTTTTTTCTTTTAATTCTTCATACCAATCAAATAAAATTTTTTCCATTTCAGGATCTCTAATTTTCCTACCTCCTCCTAAAGGTAAAAATTTACATTAAATATATTTTTACCTTTTTTTCTTTCTGGACCAACTTTTATCCATCTTTTTAAACTTTTTAAAGGAACTGCAAACATTTTAGAAACTGCTTTTAAATCATTACATTTTGACTATTTTAATTTTTTTTTTATTTTTTTTAAAAATTTATTATATGATTTATTTATTACTGCTTCTATGCATTTTTTTTTTACTTCACTACTAAACATTGAATATTTCTTTCTTTTTATATTTAAAAAATCTATTTTAAAAAATATTGATTTTTTACTATTTATTATTAATTTGTTTTCTAAAACTTGACATTTTGTTGTAATTACTTTTGTTTGATTTAAGTTAATTTGATTTGATATTGTTGGTTGGAAGATGTCATTCTTATTTGACATGTCTTTTTTTCTTATTCTTTTTTAATTATTCAATTTAAATTATTAGGATATTTTATCATTTTTTATTCTAATAAAAAGAATTATAATGTCTGAAATAATACATTAGGAGAATTATTAAAATTATTTTTTTATTTATTTAATATATATTATTTTTATTTTATTTTATTTGTTTATATCACAATATATAATTTAATTCTAAAAATATTAAATTATTATTTAAAATGAAAAAATTAAGGATTGTCTTTAATATGAAAATTACAAAGTTCATTTAATTTAACACTAATTTTTATAGGATAATTTATATTCATATTAATATTATTTTCATAATTTGAAGTATTAATTTTTTTAGGAGTATTTAAATTTTTAGAAAGATAATTATTATTTTTTAAACTGTTATCATTATTGTTATTTAAATCATTATTATAATCTATACTTTTTTTATCAGAATATCTTGAAACACATTTAACAATTTTTTCTTTAGAATCTTTTTTATTATTTAAAGACTTTAAAGGACTTTTTATAGATTCATTTGTAAAAATTTTATTTGATATAATTAAACTTTTTGTCTTTATATAAGATGAATTTTCATTTGATTTTTGCAATAAAATATTTTTTGATGTATTATCTTCATTTTTTTTTATATTCTTTTTAATATATGGTTTTAATTTAGATTGAGTAGATTTATTATTAGATTTATTTTTAGAAAAATTAATTGTAAATGGAAACATTTTTGATGGTGGCTTTATATTTTCATTTGTAAAATATAATGTAAATTTACTTGATTGAGAAGATATTTTTTTTGGTGAATGTTCTAATTTATTATTATCAAATGAACTAATATTTTCTCCATTTTTTATAATTTCTATTGTTTTTGAATTAATATTATTTGAATTATTTGTTATTTCAATTTTATTTTTCTTTATTTCTTCCTTATTAATATCAATTTTAGTCTTATTTTTATATGATGAATTTTTATAAACTTTTATTGTTATTTTATTATTTAAATTATCTTTATTTTTATTAAAATTTAATTTAGATTCTTTTAAAATTGAATTTATATTTATTGAACGAGTTTTTTTTGATGATAAACTTAATTTACTTTTTTGATAATTTTTTTCAATATTTAACTTCAATTTATTTTTAATTGGAGTAATTGAATTATCTAGAATTTCAGTTTCATCTATTTTTTTAATTTTCTTAATAATATCTCGTGGAGTTAAAGAATCAATATTAGAAGGACTAAAACTTTTAAAAAAATAAGAATCTCTTTTATCTTTATTATATTCAGATGGAAACCCACTTAAAAAATTACTCCAATTAGTTTGTTTTAACGCTTTATTTTTTAAAATTTTCTTTAAAGCAATTTTATGAATATCATTTATATTATTAAAATCATTCAAATCTTCATTTGTAATATCATCACATTTTTTTAAAATACTTTCCTTAATACAATTAGTATTATAATCATAAATAATATTATCATTCATAAAAATCCTTTTTCCATGTTTAAAAACAGAATGTTTCATAATTTCCTTAATACTAATTCTATTATTAGGATTAATAATTAAAATTTTAGATAATAAATCTTTAATAATAAAAGGAATATTTGAAGGATATTGTATTTTACAAGAAACAATATTTTTTTGTATTTCTTTATTATTTTTCCCATTAAAAGGTAAATCCCCACAATTCATAAAATATAATATTATTCCAATACTCCAAATATCTGCAAGTTTCCCATTATATTCTTCTCCTTTTATTATTTCAGGTGAACAATAATTAATTGAACCACATTGTGTTTTTAATAAAGTATTATTATTTTTTAATTTTATAGCCAAACCAAAATCAATTATTTTAATTTCTTCATTTTTTGTTAAGAGAATATTTTCTGGTTTTAAATCTCTATGAATTATATTATTATTATGTAAATATGATATTCCAATTATTAATTGATAAAAAAATTTCATTATTGTATTTTGATTTAAACGACCTTGTGTTTGAATATATTTTTGTAAATTTCCACCTGAAATATATTCAAATATTATATAATAATTTTCTTTTGTTTCAATTACATCAAATAATTTTATTATGTTTTGATGATTTATTGATTTTAAAATTGATATTTCAGTTTCTGTTAAAATATTATGTTTTTCATTTGCTTTTGATATTATTTTAATTGCTACTTTCTCATTTGTTAATATATGAATTCCTAATTTTACTATTCCAAATGAACCCTTTCCTAAAATTCCTATTATTTTATATGATGATATTAATAATTCATTTATTTGATTTATATTTTCTTTTTTTTCATTCATATTTATTTTAACATTTATTAATTGTTTATTTTTTTAATTAAAATATTAGAATATTTAATTATTTTTTTATTGAGTTAATTATAAATATTAAATAAAAAAAAATAACAATTATATTAAATTCTTATCATATTAGACAAATTCTCTATAATTATTCATAATTATTTATTTATTTTTATTTTTTTTTGTAATAATAAATTCATTTCTATTCATATTATTTAATCTGACTAATTTAATTTCAACTTTTTTAAAAAAAGTTCTTTCATCTTTATCTTCAAATTCAATACTTAAAAAATATTGAACTGAAAATTTATCATCAATATTAATAAAACTTGGAGTTAAATTTCTAATACCACTTAAATACAATCTAATAGGAATTTCAATTCCAATATCAGGAGTTCCATCCATTAATTGAAAAGTAGACATTAAAGTAGTTTCATTTGATAAAGTATTTAAAAAATTTAAATTTTCTTTTCTAATAATTTGAATAACCATATATTTAATATCTAAATTACATTCTAAAAATTTAACTTTTCCTAATACAACATCTCTTAAAAAATAATTTGTTTTATTTACTTCAAAAATAACATGAATTAAATTTTCTACTCCAATTTCAATTTTTAAAGGAGAATTTTCTTCTTTTAAAAATAATTCTCTTGATAAAGGATTTAAAATTGCAATTTCTATTTGATTACATAAATTTTTTGGTAAAGATAAAACATTAACACAAATATAATATCTTACTTTAACAGAAGAACCAAAATAACTTTCATATGGTTTTTCTTTAGGAGGAAAATTAAATTCAAATTTAGTTATTTCATTATTTATTTTTTCAGCAGAACAAATTGTTAAAAATTCATCATAAAATTTTGTTGAAGTTGAAGGATTTTTTATATTTTCAATAATACCAATTAAATTTACTTTTATTCCTTCATGTTCTAAAAATTTATTTTGATTTAATTCAATAATAAAATCTCCTTTTATATTATCAGAAGGGTAAAATGTTGGATATTCTATTAATTGTTTATTATAATTTGGATATTTAAATGGTTTATGTGAACTTGTTTTAATATTTATTTTTAATGATGGGGGTGTTTGGTAAAAACTTCTGAAATATTCCATATTTCAATTTAAAAAAATAATTGATTTAAAAAAAATAATAAAATAATTTTTTAATTTATTTAAATATGTATTTTTAAAATTCATTTTTTTTTTTTAAATTTCTGTATTTTGTTTTTTTGAAATTCTTAAATTTCCTTTTGATATTTCCATCATTTTTTCTGCTATAAATCTATATGTTGAAGTTGATAATCTATTAACATTAATATCTAAATTAATAAAATAAAAATAATTTTACTTGGATTATTATAAACATAAAATTGATTTTCATAATTATCTAAATCATTCCAAGTTTTTCTAAAATATTTAGAATTAAATTTTTTATCTTTTGAAGATTCAGTTTTAATATTATTTAAATCATAATTTAATTTCCTTAAATATTCAGATTTCTCTAATGAAGGTTCATATAATTGTTGAACAATTCTTTTACTTGTTGTTAACTTAGTTGTTTTTGGTCTAATAATTTTATGGAAATTATAATCTTCGTTATCATCATTTGTTTTTTCATAATTATATTCTCCATTTATTTCATCTTCTAAATTTTTCTTTTTTTCAACTTCAAATTTTTCTTCTTTTGGTTTTATAAAAAATAATAAACTTGTTCTTCCTTTTTTAGAATCTTTTCTTTTAATTGATGAAAAATCCATTCCAGTTTGTTTAGTTGTTTGTAATCTATTTACTTTAGGAAGATTTTTATCAGAAACTTTATTATTTATTATTCTTGTTGAATTAAAAATTGTAGAATTTTTCATTTTTTCATTATAATAATTTATTATATCATTTAAAGATGAATTTAATTTAATTCTATCATCATAATCTTTAAATAAATAAAATATAAATTTATCTTCTGTTAAATTATCTTTTAAAAATAGTTTCATATTATCTTTAGGTTTTTCGTTTTGGAATAAATTGTTATAAATTTTATCAGAATAATATATTTTTTTTTCTATACTATAATTTAATAAATCTTTAATATATTTTTCTTTTGAAATCTCATTACATTTATTTGTAAATCCAGTTGTTAAATCTCTCATCTCCTTTAAAGATATAATTTTTTTATTTTGATCATTATTATCTTTATAAAATTTTAAATCTCTCATTCCACTAAAAATTGCTTCAAAATAAAATTTAATTTTAGAAACTTCATCCTTACATTTTGTAATAAAGTCATTTAATTTTTTAATTGATGTTGCATCAGGATTTATTGCATCTTCATTATGAATTTCAATTATTCTTTTTATTGCTTTATTATTTCTTAATTTTTCTGCATTTTTTAAAATATTTTTATTATTATCTAAAAATTGAGTAAATCTTATTATTTTTCTTTTTTTATCTTCATCAAATTTTTTTACATCTTCTATTAAATCTATTAAATTTTTATAATCTTTTAATATTATTTCATCAACTTTTTCAGCATAATCTTTTTTTTCTGCTTCTAAATAAATAAATCTCTCGTTTAAATCAGTCATTTTTTTTTGACTAAAATTTGCTTTTGATATTATTTTTGTATAATAATCATAAAATTCATCATATTTTAAATCTAATTCATCAAATCTTTGTTTAACATCTTCAAAAGTTATTTTATGGAATTTTTTTTTCTTTTTTTTATTTTTTTTCTTCTCTTTTATTTTATTATTTACATTATCTGTTTTTTCTTTTTCATTTTTTATTTTTTCTAAACTATTATCACTTGATTCTTCTTCTTCTTCTGGATTAAATAATTCATATTGTTCTCCTTTCATAAAATTATTAAAATCTATATCTTTTTTACATTCTGAAATATCAATTGAATATTCTAAATTATTTTTTTCTTTATTTTCTCTATTTTTATTAATAAAATATTTTTGAAAAAAATGAAATCCAACTATAAAATTAATAATATTTTTTTCTTTTTGTTCTTTTTTTTCTTTTTGATAATAATAATTACTAATTCTATCTAAAGTCTCTTCTTTATATTGTGCTAATCTATATTTATTCATTTTTTTATCATTATTATATCTACTTTTTAATTTTTCTAATTTATCTTCTTTTTCTTTATTTTTTTTTTCAATATCCATTTTTTTATATTCTTGTTCAACTAACATTTCATTAACTTTTTCAATTTGATTTTCAAAAAAAGTATTAATTTTATAAGATTGTATTTTTGAATTTTCTCTATTATTAATAGTTTGTTTTAAAATTTTTCTTGCTTGTTTTATATCATGTAATTTTTGTTGAATTATTAAAGTTTCTTCATTTATTTTCATAAATTGACTTTTTGAATCTTCCATTAAATATTTTAAAGTTGAAGCATATTCATTTTCATTTGTAACTCCAAATTTTGCTTCTTCAGTTTGTTGTTTTAAATCTTTTATTTTATTAATTACATTATCAATATTATTTACTGTATCTAATCCAGAAATTTTTTCTGTTCCTGATTCAACTTCTTTTGCTCTTTCATAATCACTTATTTTTTTTTCTGATTTATTAATTTTTGATTTTATATAATTTATATTTTCTAATTCTTTTTTATTTTGATTTAATATTTCATTGTAATAATTTTTTAATTTATAAAATAAGGAATTTAATTCTCTTTCATTCATCATTTTTTGATTTTCTTCTGTTTTTGATATTTTATAATTTCTTTCTAAAAAATTACCTTTTACTTTATTTCTTGCTTTTACTTGATATGATGTTTTATTCATTGAATGATAATTTTGATATTTTTCGAAAGGATCTGGTTGACTTGATGTTGGGAAATTTAAAAATGGAATATCATTTTCATTATATGAATCATATGTTTTATTTTTTTTTTCTTTTGAGTTATTTAACATTTATTTTTTTTATATTTTATTATTATTTAATATTATGAAAGTTATATTTTTTTCTTTTAAATTGAAGATATAAAATAAAGAAATAAGGAAATTACATAATTAGAATATTTAATATTCTAAATTCTATTATATAAATGAATTTTAATAATTTTTATATAATATTAAATAAATATTATATTTAATAAATCAATTTTCTTTTATAACTTTAATTTTCATAAAGAAAAAATAGAAAAACCAAAAAAAAAAATTATTAAATAAAAAAATAAATAAATCAAAAATTTCTTTTTTTGAATAAACCATTTTATTAATTTTTATTAAAATGAAATTTAAATAGTTTCAAAAGCAGGTGATAATTTAACAAGAGTATACATTTTTTCTCCTTCTTGTTCTTCATCTTCATTTTTTTTTCTTTCCATAATTAGTTCAATTCTAGTTTGAAGATTTCTTACTCCTTTTTTCCATAATTCTTTATTTAATTCTGGATCAATTCTAACATCTTTTGTTCTCATATTTCTTTGAACTAATTTTTTAATTACTTTTATTGCTCTTGGGGCTTTTTTTTTAAATTGAACACCATGTAATTGTTTATGTAAATTAATTTGCATTTTTTTTGTTACTTCTTGAAGTTCGTTTTTCCCTTCTTTTCTTATATTTGATGCATTTGCTTTTTTTTTTCCCATTTTTTTTAAATGAAAAATATCTAATTGAAAAATAAATAAATTC
>Ga0256407_10005527_pt1 | contig 20161 bp, 6 predicted proteins | sample RumenRJG_04DNA_FD_193489 | JGI IMG/M metagenome (GOLD analysis project Ga0256407, IMG submission 193489) | Bovine rumen microbial communities from Lethbridge, Alberta, Canada - RJG_04 | ecosystem: Host-associated > Mammals > Digestive system > Stomach > Rumen | place: Canada: Alberta | collected... | reverse complement strand
AAAAAAAATAAAAATAATAAAAAAAAAATTAATATTTAATATATGTAAGTATGGGGATATTATTATTAATTATATCCTTATTAAGAAAATAAATATCTGTTCTATTTAAAAAATAATGTTTTTCAGAAGAAATTAAAAATGAATTTTCACCATTAACACTTTTTACATCAATATATCCACCAATATAATCATTATAATTAATTTTTTTTTCATCAATTTTATCTCCATAAGAGTTAAATTTAATTAAAAGTATATAAAATTGTTTTGCTGATATAAACATATAATAATCAGTATTATTTTCTTTATAAGGTATTAACTCAAACCTATGATATTCATTGAATAAAGTTGTAGTATATATATCCACATTATTTGCATATTGGATCATGTAAAATAATATGAAAATAGTAATTTGAATATTTTGAATCATGATAACCTTAGAAATATTTTTTAAAAAATTAGAAAAATATTTAATGGTTAAATTGTTATTTTCTTTCATATTATTGTTAATATACTTCAGTATTTTTTATATTGAATAATTAAATATTTCTCATATAAAATAATAAAAGAATTATTTATAAGATTTTTAAATTAAAAATTTATAATTATTATGTTTTATATTGCTTTAATTTTTGGATAAAATTCTTTTTTTATAATAAAAATATTTGAAATTTTTCCAAATTCCTAAATTAAATATTTCTTATAATAATTAAATAAATAAAAGCTAATAAAATTTATATAAATCTTAAAGTTTAAAAACATATAAAAGTAAGTAAATATAAATTATTAATATCAAGTGGAATTCAAAGATTAACAAATAAATAAAAATGGGAAAGAAATAAAGAAATTGATTCTATATCAAAATTTAATGAATAATATTCAATTATTTTTTTTTATAATTGATTTATTTTAGAAGATAATAATCACCAATAATTTAATAAAATTTTCCAAAAATAAAAAAAATTAAAATTAAAATGGGAGTTTGTCAAAGTGCAGTTAATAAAGGAAAAACATCATTAAAAGGATTATTAGATGATGAAGAAAAATTTAATAATTATATGGATACTGCTTTTGATAAAGTAGATGTTGATAAGAATGGTTATCTAGAAAAAAATGAATTAAGACAATTAGTTCAAGATATAGTTAATAAATTAAAAAAAGATACAAATGTTCCTGAAGATAAAGTTCAATCTGCTTTAGAATTAATTGATACTGATAAAGATGGAAAAGTTACTAAAGAAGAATTTAGAAAAACAAGTCGAGCTAAATTATTAGCAATATGTAATTCTTAAATATAATATTATTTTATTGATTTTGTTTATAAAATCATTAATATTTATTAATTCTTTTATTATATTTTTAAATATTATTTTTATAATGAGAAAAAATAATAATATTTTTAAATAAGTTTTTATATTGGTTTTCATTATTAATTATAAATATAAAAAAAGATGAAATTGGAAATATATTTTTTTAAAAATAAATTATAATTTTTGATATTCTTTGATATAAAATTAAAAAATAAAATATTTATTATAAAAAATATTGTTATTGAAATTATAAATTTTTTTTTATATCATTTTAAATTAATTAAAATAAAAAAATAATAATTAAAATGGATAAAGATGAATACTTTAAAGTTTTAGATGAATTATGTAGTTTTAACTTTAATGAATTTTTAACAAATCATCATTTTATAAATGAAACAACATTATCATCATTAAATAAAAAAGATGAAATTCCAATATCATTTGAAAATAATAAACAAATCTATCAAAATAATTCTCATATTTCATCTTCATCATCAGAAAACAAAGAAAAAGATAAAAAAAAATATAAAATAAAAAATTCAGAATTAATATCATTATATAGAAATTTTCCATTTTTAATAAATGAACAAATATATTCTCAAAAAGTATTTAAAGAAACTGAAAAAATGAAATTACAATTATTATCACATTATTCTCATTCAGTTCATAAAAATAGAGATAAATATTTTGAAAAAAAATTAAAATTTTATGAAAAATTATTATCAAATTATTCAAAATTAAAATATAAATATAATAAATTAATTTTTTTCAGACAACCACTTTTAGAAAAATATTCTTTAACACCAAAATTAATTATGGAATCTTTTCCTGGATTAAAACCAAATTCAAATTGGCCTTTTAGTTTAGATGATTTATTATTAAAAATGAAAGATATTGAATTTGAAGAATTATTTCATCAACCAGTTGATGAAAAAATTAAAAATGAATTTATAAATGAAGCGTTAGAACAAATAAAAAAATTTGATAAAGAAAATGATATAATTAATTTTAATAAAGGAATAATTATTTTATTTTCTTTTTTAATTTTCTTTGGTGATTTTATTCAAATGTTAAAATCATTAATAGATATAAAATCAAATGTAACAAATAAAAAAATATTAAATGAAATATTTTTAAATAATAATGAATATTCAGAAATATTAAAAAAAGCAATTCAAAATTTATTTAAATTAGCATCATCAAATGATTACAAACCATATCCAATAATGAGAAATTATTCAATAATAGATACATTTAATATATCAAAAAATATATTATATTCTCCATATTCTCAATCAAAAAGTTCATTTACAAATTCTTCAACTGCATGTACAGATGGAACATATATTTATGTAAATATTAATGGAATTGATGGTTGTAAAGCAAAAATTGGAAGTGGATTAAATGGAACAGAAAAAGGAAAAATATATTATTATCTATCAAATAAAAATTTAAATTCTATTAATAATATTTATAATAATTCATATCAATGGGTTTATTGTAATGGGAAAATATATCAAAAAACTATTTCTTCTAATTTACTTAATACAAGTTATTTTGGTTCTAATTATAATGATAGTAAAGATATTGGGTATATTAATGTTATATCAACTGAAGATTTTTCAGTTGAATCAACTTTAAAGTTAATTTTACCACAAAATGCATTACATCAAAGTGTTTTAAAAAGAAATGAAAATTTTATTTTATTAAGTGATGGTGTTAAATTATCAATTATTATATTAGAACCAATAACAAATGATAAAGAAGAAAATGATTTATTAAATAATGAATTTTTACCTAATCCAAATGTAAATCAAAGTCATTTTAATTATTTAAATTTAGAATGTATTACATATAATCCAAATCCTTTTAAATATAATGAAAATGATGAAAATTTAAATGAAGAAAAAAGAAAATTAATTGATGAAATTTATGAAGGTTTTAGTCAAATTTTTACTAAAGAAGAATGTTTTAAAGCTTTATTAAGAAATGATTTTGATATTATGAAAACTGCATTATATTTAGTTGATAATCCACCTGAAATAAAACAAAGTTTATTAATTGGTGAAAAACCTATTATATTATTTCAAGGTAAAATTAATTTAATTAATATGAAAAGTGTTGGAAAACCAGAAATTGTTTTAACAAAAAATCCTTATTTTGATATTTTACAATTTGATTTATTAAAATGGAGTATTGATGAAAATTATATTATAGCACATAAATATAAAGAAGGAGCTGCTGTTTTATTTGGAAGAAATGAAGAAAAGTATTTAAAAGAATTTAATTATTCTATTAAAAAACCTATTTCTAATGAAACTAATGAAGCAAGAATTAGAAATTTATTAAATAATAATTTTATTGATTATATTTCAAAACCTGGGAGTAATTTTAAAGATGTTAAAATTAAATTTGCATCAACTTCTACAAATGTTAAAGATAATAAAAATGATGTAAAACATTCAAAAACTACTTTAAATGATAAAGATAAAAAAGGAAAAGATGATATAAAAGAAAATCCAAAATTTCAAATTATAGAAGATAAATTAAAAGGTACTTTAATTAAAATATTACCTTCAATACAATTATTATTAAAATTACCATCAAATCAATTAAATGAATCTGATTATGTAACAACATATGATTTAATTCATAATATTTATTATTTAATGGTACCTGGTTCATTAAATAGTATAAATTTCTTAGTATCTGATACATTTATAAGTTTCAATGAAGAATATTTCAAATTATTTAATATAAATACAAATCATTTAAATGATTATTTTATTGATAATAATTTTTTAAATAATTTCTCTTTTGATGATTTATCAAAAAATTTACTTTCATTAATGATAATATTATCTACAAATAAAAAACCAGATTCATATTTAAGATTTAAAAATTGGAATTTTTACTATAATTATTTTTTAGAATTTATGAATATCAAATCAATTAAATATAATAGTAATTATGATAATGAATATATTTTCAATTTATTTCCTTTAATGGAAACATTACCATTAAGTAATAAAACAATAATAAATAGAGTAGAAAAATTTGCTTCTGAGAATAAAGAGCAAATATTTTCTCAATTACCAAAAGAATTAATTGAAAATTATAAAGTGATAGAAATTGTTTCAAGTCAACAAGATATATTTAAACAAACTTTATATAGTAAATATAAACCAATTCCAAATTTAAATAATTCTGGTAATTGGATAAGTGAAAGTAGATTAATGTTTAAAATAAGTGAAAAGAAGAAAAAAAAAAAAGATAATGAAAAAAATGAAGAAATTGTATATAATACATTTTTTGAAAGTTTAAAAAATAAAATGGTTTTTATTGATAATAAATTATATTCATTTTTTGGAATGAAAGGAGAATTTTATGAAATTGAATATTTAATTGATTTATTTGAGAAAAATGAAAATAATGATAATTTTGAAATCAATCAAGAATTAATTTTGAAATTAATTTATATTTGGATTTGTAATTGTAATGATTTTCTTTTTATTCAAAATAAAGAAAAATTTGAAGAAATATTTTCCAAATTAAAAAATAATTTTTACAAAATTTTAAAAGATGAGAAAATAGGAGAAAAAATAAAAAATTTAATTTTATTAATTATAATTGAAGGTTGGGAAGAATTTAATCAAGATTTAGAATCACAAAAAAAATGGTTTATAGAAATATTTAATTATCAAAAAAATGGAATAGTAAAAGAAATTAAATCTCACAATATAGAAAAAAATATTTTATCAAATTATTTTAATAATTTACCATTTAATTCTCTTTTAGAAAAAAATGATTATACTCGTTGTTCATTAAATTTGAATAATAATTTTAATAAAATAAATATAATAAAAGCTTTTACATTATATCCTGTAATATATAAAGGAAGAGAAAGATTAGTTTTAAAACCATCAAATTATTCAATTTCACCAAAAAATATTCAAATACCATTTTATTATAATTTATATGGTTTTAATTTAAATGAAATTAAATTACCTATAAATAAAGAAAAAAATACTCCAATTATAATTGAAATTGGAAAAATAGAAAAAAAAATAACTACATATAAAAAAATCACTGTTAATCAAAAACATAGTAAAATTAATCAATTTTTAGAAAATATTCCTATAAAAAGTCATTTAGATATATATAATTCAATCAAATCAAATTCAACTGATATTTTTGAATTCTTTAAAGAAAATATTCAAAAAGAACCAACTTTATTATCTTTATTAACTAAGTTTTATTTTTTAAGTATTGCTGATTTAAATAATAATTTTATTGAAAACATTATTAATATGAAAAATATTTGTATTAATGAAAATAAATTGAATAAAAATTCAAATTGTTATTCAAATAATAATTTTGATTATTATTTAAAATTCGTTGAATATTTGACAAAAAGTTATGATAAAATAAATGAAATTTGTCAAAAAAATGAAAATATTGAAAGTATATTCTTATTTGAAAATATGTTATATTCAATTTTTTCAAAAATTAAAATATGTTCACTTGATAATATTCCTGAATTTAATAATATATTTGTCAATTCTACAAAATTACTTTTAGAAAAAATAAACAATAAAAAAATATCATTAATTAATGAACAAGGAATAAATTATGAAAGAGAAAAAGAATTAGAATATGTATTAACAAATATTGAAATGGTGAATATATATAATAAATTTTCAATGGATTCAAAGTCAAATAATAATATATTTTGTGTAAAAGTATTTTATAAGCAATTAACTCAAGGCTCAACAAAAAATTTAAATTCAGATTTATTAATAATAAGTGAAGATCATACATATCAAAATTTAAAATATAATAATAATAATAATATAAATAATTTTGGAACTTGTTTTAAAATTGAATTAAATAATTCTTTTAAAAAAACATTAACATTTTTTGTTAAGGGTTCAGAAATTAAAATTGTATCACCTTCAAGTATAGAATTAGAAAAAATAAAAAAAATTATTTCCTCTAAAACAGTATCTACTAATGCATATTATGGAAATTATAATTCAAATATTAATTTTTATAATAATTCTGCTTATAATAATAAAAATAAAAATCAATCAACTGTTAATTCAAAAAGTATATTAAAAATAAGAGTATTTCCATATAATAATCATTTAGCTTTAATACCATTAAATTTAGAAAATAAATTATATTATAATGAAATATTATATTGTATTCAAGATGCAGAATTTTATTCAAGTTTAATATTTAAATTATTAATGAAAAGTTTTGTTGTTAATAATGATGATAATATAGATGTAATTAGAAAATTTTCTATAACAAGATTAGGATTAAAAGAAAATAATTATAAATTAATTTTAGATAAATTTGAAAAATATAAATCAAATATATTTTTCAATAATTCTAATTATGAATCATGTGGTTTATTTAATTTAAATAATGAGGAAATAAATAGTATTTTTAATGATGAAATTGAATCATTTATTCCTATATTATTAAATAAAATAAGAGAAACAGTAAAAGAACCAATTTCATATATTAATATTAAAAAAATTCCATCATTTAATAATGAAATTAAAATTATTTGGAATAAGATAGAATTACTTTTTTTATATACTTTATTATATCATTTAAATTTATTAAAAGATTTTAAACATGCTTTTGAAAAAGATAATTTAAATACAATTGAACCATATTTTGAAACATTAGGAAAAAAAATTAATATAATAATTGGTAAAATGAGTAATAATGCAAAAATTATGAAAGATACTTTTGATTCTATTAAAAATAATATTTATGATTTTATAGAAGCATTTAATTTAAAATATAAAGAAATTAAAGATAAAATATTGAATGAAATATATGATATTGATTTAAATAAAAAAGAAAAAGAAGATGAAAAAGTAATTAAAAAAGATAATAAAAAAATAGTTGGTGAAGAAAATTCAAATAAAAAATTTAAAGATTTAGATGAAAAATTTGGCAAAAAAGGAACAAATTATAAAAAGAAAAATGTATCACGAACAGTATATAAAGAAGAAAAAAAAAAAAAAAAAAAAAAAAAAAAAAATAAAGATGAAAATAATCAAGAAGACAAAAAAGAAGAAGAAAATCCAATATTAAAAAAAAATATATCTGAATTAATTGAAAAACCACCAAAAGAAATATCAAAAGAAATTCAAACAGAAATAAAAAATTTAAAAAATTTACAATCAACATACAAAACAAAAATAAATAATGAAATAAATTCATTTTTATATGGAGATAAAGATAAAATAAAAAATTTATGTGATTTATATCATATAGAATTTAATGATAGTAACCCAAATGAATCAATAACAAAATATTCAGAATATATTTATAAAGAATTTAATTTAATATTATCAAATACATCAAAAGAATTAAATGAAATTAATATTAAAGAAAAAGAAAAAGAAATTCAATCAAAATCTCCATTTATTACTCTTGCAAATACAATGATTCAAAATTTATCTTTTTTACTTTCATTAAATAATTTTGATGAAAATGAAAATAATGATTTTAATATAATGTTATTAGAAAGAATTCAAAGTTTTAATAGAACAACAAGTTCATATTCACTTTCTCATAGAAGTTCAAGTATGAAAAAACAATCAAGTAATACAAATATGCAAAATGAAGATAATTATTTATTTAATAAAAATCAACAAATTATATTAAAAAGTGTTATGTATTTTATTTTAAAGTCTCAAAATAATATTCAAAATATAATTCAAATTTTAAATAAACAATATATTAGAGCTTTGGTTAGAAATATTGGAATTAAAGAATTTTTTGAATATGTTAAAATTTTTAAAGATAATCAAAATTTAACTAATTATTTTTATGGTATTATTTCTTTTGCAGTAGGAAAAGATATTCATAATGGAATTGAGACAGTTAATTTATCTAATTTTTTCTTAAATAAAGAAGAAAAAAAATATATAATTGCTATTTTAAATAATGAATTAATTGAATTTAATAAGAATTGTGAATTTTTTGAAAAATATGAAAAAAATAAAAAAGATTGTGAGTATTTATTAATTATGGAAAATCAAATTTCGAAATCTTTAAATATTAAAGTTGAAGAATATTTTATGAAATTAAAAAATATTTTATTAATTTTATCTGATTTAAATATTATAATTAAATTTGTTGGAAAACATAAAAGTTTATATGAAAATGAAATTGATTTAAAATTATTTGAAAATACAATAAGAATAATATTTGACTTTATTTTCAATCTACAAAACTATTCTAATTTAATATCAAGAAATTATATTCATCTTTTAAAAATGAAAGCATTTTCAAATGAATCAATGAAATTAATAATAAATGAAATAATATCACTTTCTAATTCATCTCTTAATGAATATATTTTAAATGAATTATATAATCAATTAATTAAAATTAATATATCTAGCTCAAATTTACATAATGTACTTGAATTAATTAGAAATATTGTAATATCAATTAAACCACAAAAGCAAAAACAAAAAGGCAGTTCAAAAAATCTCAAATCACTCAATCCACAAAATTCTCAGTCTTCACTTAGTAAAATTTCATCTAAATTAATTGAAATAATAGAAAATTCAAATAAGTTTGAAATAATTTCTCTTAGTAGTATTATTTATTTAAATTTATATAAACTTTATCCTAATACAATTCCAGAAAATGAAAAATTATTTACAAAAATTGGAAAATTATTTTTATTTAATCGTGAAAATTTAGAATTTTTAGATAATAAAGAACAAGAAAAAGAAGAATTAAAATTAAATGATAATGAAAATTATTATATATGTATTCAAATGAATTCTTTAGAATTAAATTATCAATTTTTAGTAAATGCATTATATTATTGGGAAGAAGATTATCCATCTGAATTATCAAAATATAAATTTGAAAATGATACAAATTTCAAATTAAATCCTCTTTTATCAGTAGAAAATACATATAAAACAAAATTATTTAATTATTTCAATCCAAATAAAAATAAATCAAATAAATGTACTTTAATGTTAAAAATAATAGAAGAAAGAATATCAAATATTAAAAGAGCTTTAGAAGAAGCAAATAAAAAATTATCAGATTCTAAAACTTCAAAAAACGATATTCAATCAATTGAAGAAAGAAAAAAAAAATTACAAATATCATTAGAATATAATATAAGAATTAAAAAACATATTCAATTATCAGAAGAAATAGGAGAAATTTCAACAATAAGAGGATATGCAATTTTAAAACCAAAATATAGTCATTTAAAAGCAAGAAAATTTTGTGATTACATTTATAAAGCTTATAATAAAGAATTACCTCATTTTAAATGTGAATTAGATAAAGATATTCCTTTATTTAATGATGAAATTATTTATCCTAATTTCCCAAATAAAGATACTTTATTACCTGGATGTACAAATATTTTAAAAGAAGTTACTAAAAATTATTTAAATGTTACTTTAATTAGAGAAAATGAATATAATAAATTAAATGAAAATTATGCAGTTTTTGCTGAACAAATAAAAAAAAATTCTTCTATGGATAATAAAAATGTAAAAATTGGAAAATATAATCAAAATTATTTACTTGGTTATAGTAGAAATGTTATTAATAGTGTTAATTATAATTTAATTCAAAAAGAAAAAATTATTGGGAAAAATAATATTTTAACTGGAAAAAGTGTTTCTATGATTATTCAACATATAATAACATTAATTTATGAAATTTATTCTTATAATATTCAAACATTTGAAAGTTTATTAAAGAAAATTAGAATAAAATTAAAAAATATAAAAAATGAATTTAAAGAAGAGAATTATTATAATATAATAGGAATATTACTTTTTGCAAATGATTATTATAAGGTTATAAGATTAAATACAAAAGTTATTACAAGAACAAATCAAAATCTCATAGGAGGAATTATTGATGGTGGTGATAAAAGTGGAAAAAATATTTGTACTGTATTATATAATTTAGGAATTGATAATAATCAAAGTAATACAAATTCTTTAATCAAACCATTTTTAAAAACTGAAAAAATAAATTTAAATAATATAATTAAATATAAACAAAATATTCAAATAGTAAAAAATGGTTCTACATTTCAATTAATAAGAAATATTCCATTAATAGAAATTATAGAAGCAGTAATTTTTAGTTTTGAAAATTATCAAAATGATAAAAAATTCATAAATAAAATATTACTTCATCAATTATTAAGTTTATTAAATAATAAAAAAATAGAATCTGATGAATTATTAAGATTTTATACAAAAAATGAAGCATCATATAATAAATTAATTTCAATATTAAAAGATATATCAGATGCAACAATATGGTTAGAAAAAGAAGATCGTTTTTGGGAAAGTGAATTTATAGATTCATTTGAAAGATTATATAATAATTTAACAATTGATAAAGATATAGGAATTTATAGTCCTTTATATAGAAAAAAAGAAGAAGAAAAAAAAATAATAGAACCTAAAAAAGAAATAAATGAAAATCCAAATTTAAAAATTGAAAAAATTCAAAATTTAAAAAATGAAGATTATTTAACAGAATATAATTTACCATCATCATCATTTATATCTCAATTACCAAAATTAACAGATTATTCAAAAATAACATCAGCATTAAAAAATATAATAATATTCGAGAGATATTTAGTAGGAGAAATTTTTGCATATTGTCAAAAACAATATCGTGATGATGAATATATAAATTCATTAAGTCAAATAAGATATCATTTATCAAATGGAGATATTGCTTCTGCAAGAAGTGATATAAATACTATTTTTGATGGGAATAAAACTCCAAATATTTGTCCTTTACCAAAAGAACAATTTGATGCTAGAGAAATTTTCACAGAAGAAATTTATCCTAATAATTTTTATTTAGCTAAATTTAATGGAAAAGAAATTCCTGTTTTAGTATTAATTCAAGATAATTCTATTAATCAAGCTTTATGTTTAATTTATGATGATATTAAAGGGAAAATTAATTCTATTTGGGTTAATTCAGATAGTTTAATGTTTTTAGAAAGACAAATTAAATTTTCTTCTTCTTCTTTTAATTCTAGTGAATTAATTGAAGAATATATTTATTTAGAAAAGAAGTTAAGTATTTTATATGCTAAAAATTCTTTAAGTAATATTATTGGTTCATTGGCACAAAAAGGGAAAATTGAAAAATTTGATGATTTAATGTATTTTATGTTATTAAATAATTGGAAAAATTTCAAATCAAAACCATTTTCTGAAATATTTCATTCATTGAATCAATATATAACATATAGAAAAGATGAAAAAAAAGAAAATGATTCAAATAATTCAAATGAAAAAACATTGAAAAAAACATTATCCTTTAACTTAAATGATATATTTACAAATTTAAATTCAAATAATAATAAAAGTAATACAAACTCCTTAAATTCAGAAATAAAATTAACAAATATTCTCTTATCAAACATTGATAATTCAATAGTTGAAAATTCAATATTTGATTGGGTAATATCAGAATGGAATGAAATACCATTAAAATTTAAAACAAAAAAAGTAAATTTATTTAAAGATTTAATATCAAAAAATGATTTAAATCCAAAATTATTTCATATAGGAAATTTTTCAAATAAAAATTTTGCAATTCATGAATTATTTGAAGAAGATAACTCATTAAATAATAGTGGAATAATATTAACTTTTTCTCAAAAAGCATCATTAGGTCCTCAAGCAAAATGTACTTTTTATTCAGATCCATATGGAGAAAATTTAATAAGTGAAATAACATCAATGAAAACTTTAACTTCAAATTTAGAAACTTGTACTTTTAATTATCCAAAAATTTGGATGAAATATACTCCTGGAACAAGAGCTTTTTATATTTATGAATGGGATATTCAATCATATGAAAGTGATTTACCTTGTTTAATTACTTTAATTCCATATAATTGGATTTTATTAATTCAATTAACTGATTATTGTACTAGTGCCTTATTTAGTTATGATAATGAGAATTTTGTAAATGAAAAATTTAAAACTATTATTAATGTTCTTTTTTCTCTTTGTATTTCAAATAATTTACCTGCTGTTGTTCAAAGAAGAATTTTTACTATTACTAATAGAGTTATATTAAAATTTACTAAATATACTCAAATTCATAATCCAAATGAAATTAATAATGAAAAAGAAATTAAAGATAAATTACAATATATTGGATTAACTGAAAATAATTTTATTAATATTATTAATAAAATTAATAATACTTTTAATACACATACTGAAAATAATTCACAAATTAAATTTTCTTCTGCTTATTTAGTTGAAGGTGTTGAAATTATTTTATCTATTTTAACTTATATAAATGAACCATTTAATACTTTATCAAATCACTTTTCTATTAATTTTAAATATGATTTACCTATTTGGATGGAAGCAATTATTAAAATGGGTCAATTATTAAATTATTTATCAAATTTAAAAGAAAATAAATTAGAAAGTAGTTTATTAAATGAAATAAAAATGCTAAATGATATTGAAAATTCATTATATAATAATATTATTCTTTTAAAATTAAAAAATAATATTAAAAATGATGAAAGTGATAAATTAAAAGAAAATATAATTAAATTAATAAAAGAAAATGATGGTTTAATTGTTGATACTAAAAAAGATATTTTATCATTTAATGATGGAAAATATTTTGGTATTTTATTAGATGGTTTTATTTTAAATAATACTAATAAAAAAGTAAAAGAAGAAGAAAAAAAAGAAGAAGAAGATCCTATGTGGACTTGTTTTTATTGTAAAATGGATAATGATAAAGAAAATACTTTTTGTATTTTCTGTGATAAAAATAAGAAAGTTCTTCCTAAAGAAAAACCTAAAAAAGTTGAGCCTTTACAATCAAAACCTTCTTTAATAAGTACAAATGAAGAAATTAATAATTTAATGAATGATAAAATGAGTGATTTATTAGATAAAATCAAATCAACTAATATTATTTTTAATTTAGTTGATAAAATTTATCAAGGAAATGATTTATTATTATGTAATGATACTTCAAAACCATTAAATTTATTTTTATATGATAGACTTCAATTATATCTTAAAGAAGAAGATTATTTAAAAGAAAAAATAAGAATAATAAATGAAAATAAAATTGATAATAATTTATTAAATCAAATAAATAATATATCATCTTTAATAAATAAAGATAATATAATAGAATTTTTTTCTCAATTATCAAATAAAGGAATTGATTTATGGTTTGATTATTGTAATATTTCACCATTATTAGATAATAAAAATAATGAAATAGAAAAATTAAATTTAAATTTACTAGAAAAAATAGTAGAAACAATAGATGGAAAAATAATAAAAAATCCAAAATATAATTCAATTCCAAAAAGTTCTTCAATTCTTCCATCAACTCAAATAAGAATAATTCCTTTAAATTTCAATCAAATAAATCACATAGATAATTTTATTTCATTATCAAATTGTCCTTTAAATTTTATAAGATATTATTGGTCAATAATAAAATATTTTAATAATTGTTTAAGTGCTGCATTACCATATATAAAACCACCTAATTACTTTAATGATAATAATATAAATGATAATAATGATAATTCAAATAAAAATTTAAAAACAGGAGAATTTATACAAATTCCTTTTCCAAAAACAATTTCTTCATTTTTATCAGCAACAAGAGGAATAATGTTTAATTATATTAAAAATGATTTAATTAATGATGTAATTTCACATACTGAATATACAGAAGAAGAAATTCAAATTCCAGAATTAAAATTTGAAAGATTAGACATTGCATCAAATATAGAGAAAAAAAAATTAGATATAAACAAAATGATTATTAATAATAATAATTATAATGAAGATAATTATGATGGAATTAATAATAATAATAATGAATCAAATTTACTTTTACAAAATAATTTATCATCAAATGAAAGTATGTTTCTCCAAGCTTTTAATCAATATAAAAAAATAGATATTTCAAATTTTAGAAGTAAAAAATTTCCAGGTGATCCAAAAGTTGCTTTTAAAGTAATATTTAAAAATGAATTTGTACAAGGAATTGGTGGTCCATATAGACAATTATTTAGTGATATAAGTAGAGAATTAAATTCAATTTTACCTTTATTATATGAAACTTCAAATAATCAAGAGAAAAAAGGTGAATTTAAAGATAGATATACAATTAATCCAAATAATATTGATGATTCTGCTTTAGAACAATATGAATTTTTAGGAGTTTTAATGGGAATTTGTATTAGAACTGGTGTACATTTAACTTTAGATTTATGTAGTTTAGTTTGGAAAAAAATTATTGATGAAGATATTAATTTAAATGATATTTATCAATTTGATGAAGGATTATATAATATGATTAAAATGATTAATGATTCTGATAATAATAATGATAATTTAAATGATAATAATAATAATAATAATGATAAAGAAAATAATGATGAAATGAGTTTAACTTATTCTACTCATTTAACTGATAATTCATTAAAATTATTCATACCAAATGGAGATAATATTAAATTTAATTTAAGTAAAAATAATAATGAAAAAATAAAATATTTATCTCTTTTAATTAGTACAAGAATAAATGAAAGTGAGGAACAAATATTAAAAATAAAACAAGGTTTAAGTGAAATAATCCCATTATCATTATTAAAATTATTAACATATAAAGAAGTTGAAACATTAGTAACAGGAAATAAAATTGTAGATATAGAATTATTAAAAAAAAATACTAAATTATCAAATGATTTAAAACCAGAATCAGATAAAGTAAAATGGTTATGGGAAATATTATCAGAAATAAATGATGATGAAAAAGTTAAATTTATTAAATTTTGTTGGGCTCAAGAAAGATTACCATCAACAAATGATGAATTTATTAAAAATCAAATTACTTTTACAATTAAGAATAATATTGATAAAAAAAGTAAAGATGGTTTCCCAAGAGCAGATACTTGTTTTTTTAATTTAGAATTACCTGATTATTCTTCTAAAGAAATTATGAAAAAAAAATTAATTGCTGCTATTAATTTAGATAATGATAGTATGAATGCAGATAAAGTTAATGTTATTAATACTAATAATTTAGCTGCTCCACTTAGAGGAGGTGGGTTATATAATATTATGATTAATGATAATTATATTGATGATAGTTATGATGATTTTGATGAAGAAATATAATGAAGATATATTTATTTTATATAATAAATAAATTGTTTATTCAATTTTTAGATATGTTTAAACAATTATAAATTTACATATTAAAATTAATATTAAAGTGGTATTAAATTTTATTTAATATTTTAATAATTTTTTTTATTATTATTTTTAATGAATTATTTAATATTAAAATATACTCATAAATGTAAATAATATATAAAATAATAATAAATTTATATAATATCAAGTTAATGTATTTATTTTTTTTATATCAATATATCTTTATTGAAGTAATATATATAAAAATATAAATATATAATTTTATAATATATGAAAGTTTCTATTTTAAAAAAAATAATTTTGATATTTTTGTTTAAAATAACATTTGCTTCTGAAGAAACTGAAGAAAAAAAATTTTTTAAAATAAAAACAAATCCAAATGAATATATTTTATATAGTCTGGCTCCAAATCAAAATAAATATAAATTTATTAGTATTCAAATAATATTTAGTAAAATTATGTCAACTAAATCTTGTATTTCAATATTGAAAGATGATAAAATATTATTTGAAACAGATGTCACTTCGACAAGAAATTTTATAATAAATATAGAAGAAGAAATTGAATCAAGTTTAAAATTTAATGCAACTTCTCCAGAAATGTATGTTCAATATCAATATATTAATGAAAATAAAGATATAATTTTACCAATTGGAAAAATATTCGATTTTGATTTAAATAATAATTCAATTTCATTGAAAATATCACCAGTAATTAATAATTCTGAAACAAAATATGATTTATATTATTTAGGAAATAATGATTATGAAGATATTTATGAAAAATTTATATTTTCTTTAAATAATAATCCAATTGGTACAATCACAAAAAATATTACTGATAAATTTAAATTAAATTTTGAAAATATTCAAAATAATATTGGATATTATTTTATTAAAGGAAATAATATTAATGAATTATCATATACTTATTTTTATGAAAGTATATTTGTTGCCAATAAAGAAAATACATATGATACAAAAGAAAATACATATTTTAATATTAATACAACTTCTAATGAACATTATTCATTTTATAATATTATTAATACAAATAAAAAAAATTATTTAAGTTTTCAAATATTTTTAAGTAAAAAAGTACGTTATTCACATTTTATTTTATTAAATGAAGATAATGATGAAATTTTTGATACAGATATTAATTCTCATAGACAATTTACAGTTGATTTAAGAAATGAAAATAAGAAATTAAAAATAATGGCAACTTCTCCAGAAATGTATGTTCAATATCAATATATTAATGAAAAAAAAGATATGATTTTACCAATTGGAAAAATATTCGATTTTGATTTAAATAATAATTCAATTTCATTGAAAATATCACCAGTAATTAATAATTCTGAAACAAAATATGATTTATATTATTTAGGAAAAATTGATTATGAAGATATTTATGAAAAATTAATATTTTCTTTAAATAATAATCCAATAAATACTATAAGTAAAAATATTAGTGGAACAATTGATTTAAATTTTGAAAGTACTCAAAATAATATTGGATATTATTTTATTAAAGGAAATAATATTAATGAATTATCATATACTTATTTTTATGAAAGTATATTTGTTGCCAATAAAGAAAATACATATGATACAAAAGAAAATACATATTTTAATATTAATACAACTTCTAATGAACATTATTCATTTTATAATATTATTAATACAAATAAAAAAAATTATTTAAGTTTTCAAATATTTTTAAGTAAAAAAGTACGTTATTCACATTTTATTTTATTAAATGAAGATAATGATGAAATTTTTGATACAGATATTAATTCTCATAGACAATTTATAGTTGATTTAAGAAATGAAAATAAGAAATTAAAAATAATGGCAACTTCTCCAGAAATGTATGTTCAATATCAATATATTAATGAAAAAAAAGATATAATTTTACCATTTGGGAAAATATTAGATATAGATTTCACACATAATTCAATTTCTTTTGAATTGATACCTTTTATTCGTAATTCTGAAACAAAATATGATTTATATTATTTAGGAAAAATTGATTATGAAGATATTTATGAAAAATTTATATTTTCTTTAAATAATAATCCAATTGGTACAATCACAAAAAATAGTACTGATAAATTTAAATTAAATTTTGAAAATATTCAAAATAATATTGGATATTATTTTATTAAAGGAAATAATATTAATGAATTATCATATACTTATTTTTATAAAAATATTTTATTTAAAAATACATATGATACAAAAGAAAATATATTTTTTCATGTAATTACAACTTCAGATGAAATTTATTCATTTTATAATATTAATGATATTAATAAAAATAATTATTTAAATTTCCAAATATTTACAAAAAATAAAAATGATTATTCTCATTTTGTTTTATTAAATGAAAACAATGATATTATTATTAATTATATAATAAATGATGAAAAACACTTTCAAATAGATATTAAAAATCAAAATAAAAAATTAAAAATAAAGTCAAATTCTACAGAAATGTTAATTCAATATCAATATATTAAAGAAAATATTGAAATATCAGAAATTAAAGCAAAATTGATTTCAACTGATTCAAAAACAAATGATAATAGTATTAATTTTGAAATTATCCCAATTTATCCTTATAGTAAAACTACTTATGAACTATATTTTAGTAAAGAAAATATTACAAATGAATCATTTAATAAATTAGAATATTCTTTGAATAATAAACCAATTTCTACAATTATAATAAATGGAATTGAGAAGATTACTTTAAATTTTAAATATAATTTAACATCTACTGAAGAAAAAACAGAAAAAGGATATGCATTTATAAAAGCAAATAATATTAATGAAACAAATTATACTTATTTTTATGAATTAGTTGAAGCTTCAATTCATTATAATACTAATCAAAATAATAATACAAATTCTGGAAATAAATTTTTTGTAATTATAATATTTGTTATTTTATTATTAATTATCATTGTTTTGTTTGTTTTAAGAAGTCAAGGAATAATTTGTAAAAAAGAATTATCACTTGATATTGATGGTAATTTAATCAATGATTAATTGTTTAAAAAAAATAATATTTTAATATTTAATCTTAAATTCAATAATTGTAATAAATTAATAATATTATTTTCATTTATTATTTAAAATTTTATTTTTTATATAATTAATCATATCAAAGAATAATGTTAAAAAATATGGTTTTTATTTTTTTTATTATCATAAATAATATAAATTCCATATCTTTAGATAACTCAAACAGAAAACAAAATATGAATGATCAAAAATTCTGTAAAAACAACCCAAATAATTTTTATTGTGTTCATAAATCATTTTTATATACTATTTTTATTATAAATTCTATTTTAATTTTTATTGCATGTGTATATATTCTTATAATTATAGTAAGAAAAAGAATTAGAGAAAATCAAATAAGAACAATATACCTCATCACAAATAATATTAACAATAATTATGAATTAAAAAAAAAAAATCTTCTTGAAAATAAAATCAAATATATTATAAAAAATGAAATTAAAAAAATAAATTTTTCTCAACAAAAATTTAACCAAAATGAAATTTGTTCAATATGTTTAGGAAAATATGATGAAAAAAATGATATTTGTATTACACCTTGTAAACATTATTTTCATTTTTTTTGTCTATATCAATATATAATACAATCAAAAAATACTTCTTGTCCATTATGTAAATTCAATTATTTGAATGTCTTAAAAGGAAAAAATATTGATTTTAAAAAAATGGAATCTGAGGAATTTAATATTATTAAAATTAATGAATCATATGAAAATATAAATCATGTAGAAAACAATGATTATAATTCATTTTCAATAAATATATCTTATCCAAATAATTAATTAATAATATTAGTATAGTAAGATATTTATTATTTAGCATATATATTATATTTGAATATTATTTTATATAATTAGAATGAATTATATTAATTAAGATATTAAATATTTAATTTTTATTTTATAATAATAGTAAAATCAAAAATAATAAATAATTAAAATATATTAAAAAATAAAAATATATATATATTCTTATAATGAATAATATTTATATAATTTATAAATAATATTGTTTTATAAATATGAGTTTTTATATTGAATGAAATGTAAAATATTTTTAATTAAATATTTTTTATAAAATATAATATTTTATAATCTTATTCAGTAATATAAGTTTATGGAATAGTCTTCATATTATTAAAAGAATTTGTTTTTATAATAAATGATGAAAATTTTATATATAAAATATTATATTGATATTAAATTATTAATGGTTTTTCATTTCATCAACAATAATTTATGCCATAATTACAATTATTATTCAAATTTTAATATTATAAATTATAAATTAAAAATATAATGAAAGAAGATCAAAAAGAAGAAAATAATAATCCATCAAATTTACAAAATGATAATCTCACAAAAGATAGTTTTTTATTTGTATTTTCTGTAGAAAAAATAGATATATCTTTTTTATGTGGATGTACACTATTTGCAGGAATAAGATTAATTTCTATATGTATGGTTATAAATGGTCTTT
>Ga0256407_10005525_pt1 | contig 20165 bp, 23 predicted proteins | sample RumenRJG_04DNA_FD_193489 | JGI IMG/M metagenome (GOLD analysis project Ga0256407, IMG submission 193489) | Bovine rumen microbial communities from Lethbridge, Alberta, Canada - RJG_04 | ecosystem: Host-associated > Mammals > Digestive system > Stomach > Rumen | place: Canada: Alberta... | reverse complement strand
CCTTTCTGGCAGAGTAAAGGAGGTAATTCAGGAGATTTAATAAGCATAATGATTCCACTAGATTTATAATAACGTATCTAGTATAACATGGATAAATCCTTAATTCAAGTTAAAAAATCAAATAGATCAGTGATTTATACGATTTTTTGAAAAAATTATTGATTAGTACTTATCTAGATTAGAAAAGTTTGGGTTAATCGTGATGATCAATAACGGGGTTTGTGTTGTTGATATATTCTTTTAAAGCCTTAAAGATAAATCCCCAATTAAGAAAGTTTCTTGCATACCTTTGGGGTTTTCAATGATTAGAGAACCAATGTCATTAACTCCTCGTTCAATTCCATTAGCGATGGTTTTCCCTGATATTTTATCAACCAATTTGATTTCACATCCATAAAAAAGATCATGCGAGTTCCATTCGGATCTTAGTAAAGAAAATCCATGTTTTTCAAAATATGAGAATAATTTGCGATATTCATTTATTAATTTTATCGCCAGTTCGTTGCGAGAAATATATTTATTACAAACCTGATCCAGTGTTATTGCCGAAATATCTTTTTGGTTTGATAAAGAATTAGAAGTAATTACGTTTATTCCTGTACCGATAACTACCTTAAATCCATTGTTTTGGGTGGTTCGTGATTCTATTAGTATTCCCGCCAATTTTTTTTGGTTAACATAAATATCGTTTGGCCATTTTAATCCAATATTTTTGATACCAAATTGTTCAAGAACTTTTACAGTGGCCAGCCCTACAGCAAGGCTTAATCCTGTAATTGCTCTGTTAAATTCCCAATACATACTTAAAATTATCTGACAACCAAAAGGCGAAATCCAAGTTGTTCCACTTCTGCCTACACCATGGGTTTGTGTTTCAGCGAGAATGCATGAACCTTTATGAAAAGTATCTAAATATGTGAGCATGTAACTGTTTGTTGAGTCAATCATGTCAAACAATTTAGTATGAACTCCTCCTGTTCCCTGATTAATTAAATCTTCATCAAGAAGTTCAATGCTATATGGAAGTGAGTACCCTTTACCTCTTACTATATAAATATCTACGCCAAAATTTACTAATTCATTTATGTATTTCCTGATAGTGGTCCTTGACGTGTTTAGTATTTCACCAAGTTCGTTTCCGGAATGATATTTCCCATCACTTAAACATTTTAAAATGATTCTGTATTTATTGAAAAGGTGTCTCATAATTGTCCTAATGATATTTCGCCATTACTTCCATAAATACGTATTTCTGGTTCTAAATCAATTTCAAATTTAACTTTAACTGATGAAATAATGTATTTAGCCAGGTTGACAATATCTAGTGGTGTTGCTTGACCTTTGTTTACAATAACTAAAGCCTGTTTTTCATAGACTTTAGCATCGCCAATACAGAAACCTTTTAATCCGCATTGATCAATTAGCCATCCTGCTGGTATTTTATATCGTTCATTATCTTGTTTATAAAATGGTATATTAGGGTATTGCTTGAAAAGTTTATTAAAGAATTCTGCCGATACTATAGGATTTTTAAAAAAGCTTCCAGCATTTCCAAGTACGGCAGGATCGGGCAATTTGTTTTTGCGCGCTCTTATTACTTCGTCATACACTTCTTTAGGCGTTAAATTTTTCTTGTTTTTCAGTGAGAAAAGTGGTGCATAATCCAATAATGGTTGCCATGATTTAGATAATTTTAGAGAAACAGAAGTGATAATATAATTATTTTTCCATTTGGTTTTAAAATTACTTGTTCTATAGCCAAAATCACACTGTTCATTGGAAATCGAAATATTGTTGCCTTCCTTGTCAATTACATTTATATGATCACATAATTGATTGAATTCCAGTCCGTATGCACCAATATTTTGTACAGGTGCGGCACCGCATGTTCCTGGTATTAAAGCAAGATTTTCCGAACCTCCGATTCCTTTATTAACCATTGTCGTAACTAATTCGTGCCACCTGGTGCCGGCAAGAGCTGTAACAATGTAATGAGAAGAATTTTCATCAATTTCTATACCTTTATTTTGAGTTATACCAACAATTCCATGATAGTCCTCTGTTAATAGAATATCAGAACCTCCACCTATAAGAATTTTATTCGTGCTAATTTTTTGGAATCTGGCATAGTCATCTTCCGTAGCCAAAAAAAGTAATTCTTTGCATTTTACGTCTAAATTAAAGGTATTAAATTGTTTTAGACTTTTCATTATCAGCCTTTTATTCTTGTTATATTACATCCAAGGTTGCTTAATTTTTCTTCGATATGTTCGTATCCGCGATCGATATGATAAATACGGTCAACTACGGTTTCGCCTTTTGCAATTGCGCCAGCTAAAACTAAACTGGCTGATGCTCTAAGGTCTGTTGCCATAACTTGGGTTCCTGACAAGAAAGGAACATCGTAGCAAATTGCCGTGTTACCCTTTAACTCAATATGAGCACCCATTCGATTTAATTCCGGTACATGCATAAATCTATTTTCGAAGATATTTTCCTGAATTATTGCTTGTCCCTGAGCAATAGCATTTAACAATGTGAATTGTGCCTGCATATCCGTAGGGAATCCTGGATAGGGTTCAGTAGTAATGTTTACTGGATAAAGAGTTCTTCCAGTCATGTCCAATTCAATTGTATCTTTTGTTGTGGTTACTAATGCTCCAGCCTCTCTGAGTTTATCAATAACTATTTCTAAAAGCGTAGGATCAGTATTTAAGCATTTTATATGACCGCCAGATATTGCTGCACCAACTAAAAAAGTACCTGTTTCAATTCTATCTGGTTGTACTCGATAATCACAGCCCTTTAGACTGTTAACGCCGGTTATTGTAATTGTGCTGGTTCCAAATCCTGTGATTTGTGCCCCCATTTTATTTAGGAAGTTGCATAAATCTACAATTTCTGGTTCTCTGGCCGCATTATCTATTACTGTGATGCCTTTGGCTAAAACTGCGGCCATAACAAGATTTTCTGTTCCTGTCACTGATACCGTATCCATATATATACGGTTGCCTACCAATCTTCCAGAATTAACCTTTGACTTAATGTATCCTCCTTCCACAATAATATCTGCGCCGAGAGATTCAAGTCCTTTAATATGCAGATCCACTGGTCTTGCCCCTATTGCACATCCTCCAGGCAAGGAAACTTCTGCTATGGATAATTTGGTTGTTAATGGACCAAGAGCCATAATAGAGGCCCTCATGGTTTTTACAAGATCATACGGAGCAATATGGTTGCTTACTCTGCCTTCTATGTAAACATCATTACCAACTTGTTCGCATTTCTTTCCTGCAAGAGTAAGTAATTTGATTGTAGTACTAACATCTTTTAGTTGAGGTACATTTGTAAATTTAATTTTTTCATCACAAAGAATAGATGCAAAAAGCAAAGGAAGTGCAGTATTTTTTGCACCTGAGATAGTAACAGTTCCTTTTAATGGAGTGCCACCTATTATTTTAAATTTGTCCATAAATTACTTAATTTTGATATAGTTGGTAACGTTATAAATGTTTATAAGTTGAGTTAATTGCTGGGGAACATTGTAGCATACAAGGTCTTCGTTTCTTTGTTTGCAAGCCTTTACCCATTTGATTAAGAATGCGACTGCAGAAGAATCCACAGTCTTTACATTCTTGAAATCAACTTCATTTTCTAAAAACCACCGAGTGTGGATTTTTGATTTCCATAAGGAACTTATGCACTCGTGGTTTAGTATTGAATGATCGATATTAATCATAAAAATTTCTATTTTGCTTTATTATCCACTTTTAATTCATGATTTTCTAACTGGCGGCAAACTTCATCAATACCATATTTGCTGATTAAATTACTGAATTCAGCTTGTTTTGAAGAAAGGAGACTGATACCTTCTGCAACCAAGTCATAAACTTTCCATTCGCCTGTTTTGTTGTTTTTTCTCAATTTAAATAAAACAGTATATTTTTGCTGATCTGCAGTTTTTACTAGTACTGTTACGATTGCATTTTTTTCTTCTTGCTGTACCTTTTTATCAATTTCTATTGTTTGCTCATTATATTTGCCTACAGCTGAAGCATAGGTATCAATAATGTATGTTTCGAAAGCTTTTACAAATCTTGCTCTTTGCTGTTCGTTTGTATCGCTGATGCTAGGTCCTAAAACCTTGAATGAAGCGTACTTGATATCCACATAAGGCATAAGATCTTGCTTGATTAAATCCTTAACCTTGTTTGGATTATTTTGAATTTCTGTTTTCATTTCCTTTAGATGAGGAAATAGTTGATTAGCTGATTGTTCAATAACTGAATAAGGATTAGATAAATCAACAGCAAAAGAGGGTGCGCTTACTGCAAACGCACTGCATAAAAATACTGTAGCTAATAATTTTTTTAACATGTTTTTTTACCTCTAAAAATATTACTCGGTTTTTGAATTACTATTGTTTATGCTATAAAGGAATTTCCCTAAAAGCTCTTCCAACACAATTGCAGAATCTGTCATTGATGTTACACTGCCGTCGGTTAGATAAATTGGATTGCCGTCATCATCCATGCTGGCAAAATCTGGCTTAACACCCAAATACTGTTCACCTAATAAACCTGACGTTAGAATTGAGAATGTGGAATCTTCTCCAATATTGCTGTATTTCTTATCAATTTTCATGTCAACAATAGGTTGTAGAGTTTTGGGATCAATATAAATATCTGAAACCTGACCTATCACAACTCCGCCTAATTTTATAGGAGAACGAACCTTTAAACTGCCTATATTTGAAAATTTTCCGTGTATTGTGTAGTATTCCGAGCTTCCTGATGACAACGTTAAACCTGCAACTTTTAATGCCAGAATAACAGCAGCAACTATACCAGCGGCAAGAAAAATTCCTACTAAAAATTCAAGTGTTCTAAAATTCATTCATTAATTCCTTAATTAAACATTAAAGCGGTTAGCACAAAGTCTAAACCTAAAACTATTAGAGAGGAATATACAACTGTATTCGTTGTCGCTTTACTTAATCCTTCTGAAGTTCTTTCACAATTATAACCATTAAAAACAGCAATCCAAGTAACTATGAAAGCAAAGACCAAACTTTTTATTGAGCCTTGCACAATGTCTTTATAGATTTCTACAGAAGCTTGGGTTCCAGTCCAAAATGTTCCTTCGTCTATGCCTAACCAATCCACTCCTACCATCTTGCCACCATAAATGCCGACTACGTTAAACAATAGTGTTAGTATCGGCAAAGATATTACGCCTGCCCAGAATCTTGGAGATATTACCCTTCGAAGCGGATCGATCGCCATCATTTCCATGCTGCTCAGTTGGTCTGTGGTTTTCATTAATCCTATTTCAGCTGTTAGTGCTGAACCTGCTCGTCCTGCAAATAATAACGCCGATACAACAGGTCCCAATTCTCGTAACAAAGATAATGCCACCAACGGTCCAAGACTGGCCTCTGCTTTAAAATTAACTAAAACATTATATCCTTGTAACCCAAGGACCATTCCAATAAATAAACCTGAAACAATAATTATTAGGATTGACTGAACACCAACTACATAAAGCTGTTTAACAAGCAGTGGAAAATGTTTACGAAATTGAGGTTTACCGATTAGTGCCTGATATAATTTTATTGTTGCTTTTCCTAAAGTGGAAAAGAAGTTGATACCAAATGCACCAAGATTAAAAATAGGTTTTAGTAGGAACATCTTTATAAATCCTCAAAGTAATCTTTTGCTGGATAGTGAAAAGGCACCGAGCCATCTGGTAATCCGTGAATAAACTGGTAAACATCAGGATCCCTATTTTCTTTAATTCCTTGTGGAGTGCCTGAAGCTAAAATTTTGGTGTTGGCAATAATATATACATAATCAGCGATGCTCAAAACTTCATCCACATCATGAGAAACTATTATTGATGTTATACCCAAAGTATCATTCAGCTGTTTAATTAATTTCAAAAGTACAGCCATTGTGATTGGATCCTGTCCCGTAAACGGTTCATCATACATAATGAGCTCTGGATCAAGTGCTATAGCCCTGGCAAGAGCTGCTCTTCTTGCCATACCTCCTGACAGTTGTGCAGGCATTTTATCACAAGCACCTCTTAATCCAACGGTTTCCAATTTCATTAATGCAAGAGACCTTATTAGCTCATTTGGGAGCTTTGTATGTTCTTTTAATGGATAAATAACATTGTTTAAGACCGACATGTTAGTAAATAAGGCTCCGTTTTGGAACAGCATACTCATTCGTTTACGTAGCTGAAATAATTTGGCACGGCTTAATTTGGAAATATCAATTTTTTGATCGTTTTCAATTTTGTATAAAATTGAGCCGCTCTGAGGCTTTAATTGCCCTCCTATTAGGCGTAGCAGTGTAGTTTTGCCAGTACCACTTGGACCCATGATTGCGGTAATTTTCCCCTTGGGAATTGTTAAGGAAACATTATCATAAATAATATGTTTTCCCCTGGAAAAAGTTACATTTTCTAAAGTTATTAAATTTAGTCTACCTTGTGTATCTGGTTGCATAAACTGTTATCCGTTTTTTTGTATATAATATGTTCGAATGCTACACTACTTGCAATTGTCTATTGTGCCACAATCTGTGACAAAAATCACGATCTAATGTTTCATGATTTTTGTGGATGGATTGCAGTTAACAATTGTTGTTGCCCTACGAAGAAAATACCAAATAATCACTTCATTTTTTAAATTCAATTTGCTCTTCTTATCGTGTATACTCTCTAACAAAATGTTTAAATCATCATAAATTTCATTTACTTTGGCAATGAGTTCATCCTTAAAACTGAACGTTACTATTTAAATGATATGCAAGTTAGAAAAAATAGTTTTTTTACCTTATAATATAATCAACTACGTGAGTTTGGATTATTAAAATGCAAAATAGTTCCTTTCAAGAAACAGGTTTAAGAGTTTTACACGAAGAAATTAATGCTCTGAAAGCTATAGAACCATTCATAAATGATCAGTCGTTTGCATTGGCGTGTCAATACATACTAGATACAACCGGAAAAGTTATAGTGATGGGAATGGGAAAATCTGGTCATATTGGTTCCAAGATAGCCGCTACATTAGCGTCCACAGGAACTCCCTCGTTTTTTGTACATCCGGCGGAAGCTGCCCATGGTGATTTGGGTATGATTTCCAAAGAAGACTTGGTAATTGCTATTTCAAATTCAGGAGAAAGTTCGGAGATCCTTGTTTTAATTCCGGTTCTTAAAAGATTGGGTATAAAACTTGTTTGTATAACCGGTCATAAGGATTCCACTATGGCGCAGGAAGCCGATGTACATCTTTGCATTCATGTTCAGCAGGAAGCTTGTCCGTTGAATTTAGCTCCTACTTCCAGTACAACTACAACATTGGTAATGGGCGATGCCATAGCAATTGCTCTTTTGGAAGCTAGAGGCTTTTCTGCCAATGATTTTGCCATGAGTCACCCAGGTGGAACTTTGGGGAAAAAATTGTTGTTGAGAGTTTCGAGTTTAATGCATGTGGGCGAAGAATTGCCTTGTATTGACAAAAATGTGTCAATTAAAACAGCTTTATTTGAAATTACCTCAAAAGGTTTAGGCATGGTAGCCGTTGCAAATGATGACAAAACTTTATATGGTGTATTCACTGATGGTGATTTGAGAAGGATTATAGATAGAGATGTATCATTAGATACTCCTGTAAAGGATGTTATCAAGCAAGGTTGCGTTTCTGTAAGACCCGAAATGCTTGCAGCTGAATCTTTAAATATCATGCAGATCAAAAAGATTAATGGTTTGGTTGTTGTAGATGCATCCAATAGGATTTTAGGCGTATTCAATATGCACGATTTATTGAGAGCAGGCGTTTTTTAATTATGGTAAAGACAACATATCATGAAATCTCTGATGAATTATTTAATAAGTTTAAAAAAATTAAGTTAATAATTTCAGATGTTGATGGTGTTTTATCGGATGGAAAAATCTACCTTACTGAAAGTGGGGATGAAATAAAATCTTTTAATGTAAAGGATGGTTGCGGTATTGTTTCAATTCTGAAACAAGGTATCGAGTTTGCAGTTATAACGGGACGTTTTTCTAATTTGTTGCAAAAAAGAATGTCTGGATTAAATGTGAAATATGTTTATCAGGGAGTAAAGGATAAGGTGGATTCATACAACCACCTAATCAGTAAATTACAGCTAACACCGGAAGAAACCTTGTACATCGGTGATGATGTGATTGATCTTCCTATATTAGCTTTAGTAGGAGTAAGTGTAGCTGTGCATGATTCTCATCCTTTACTACTTAGTGAGGTTGATTTGATTACGCAAAATCCAGGTGGAAGTGGTGCAGTGAGAGAAATAACCGATATAGTACTTCAAGCGCATGGAAATTTATCAGTTAAAGAGGTCTCAATTTAAATGAAAACAGGAACTTTTTTTTTACTGATTCTTTTGATGTTTTTAATATCATCCATATTTTACTATATAGCTATACATAGTTCTTCCGAGCAGGAATCTCCTAACAAGGAATACAAGCCAAGTATTATAGGTAAAATGATTAAAGGCAACGTTTATGGTGAAACTGGTATTAAGGAATATGTGTATACCGCTAAGCAGTCCGAGTTCTATAAGATAGCGGATGTTACCCGTTTCTCTGAGCCTTATGTATTGGCGTTTAATGTTGACGGCAGTACCAAAAAGTGGGAAATTCAATCGCAGGAGGGGATGTATAATACAAACGATTCACTCTCTCTGTATAATGATGTGAAAATTGCCACTTTTAAAATGGATGAGATAAGTAAAAATGAGGAAAAGAATGTAGAAATTTTTACCTCATATTTAGAATTAGATTTAGATACCAAAGATGTTAGAACAGATCGTCAAGTTGATATGTTTGATAAAGCTTTATCAGAAAATCATGGTAAGTTTTTGGAAGGAAATATTGATACTAATCAGTATCATTTGAGTGAGGATTGTCATGCAATTATACAACCAGCGGATTTTGAAAATGTTGACAAAAAATAGATTATGTCTGTTTATTTTTATGGGTTTTATTTGTGGTGCCGCAAGTGCATTGCAGTCTGATTTCAAAGAAATGATAACTATAGATTCTGACAAACAGTTTGCAGATGTTGACAATGATCATGTAATTTTTACCGATAATGTGGAAATACATCAGGGAACAATTTATATTAAAGCAAGCAAGGTGGAAGTATTTCGCGAAAATCCTAATAAAAAAGGTCAGCATACTAAGTTAATTGCTTATGGAACCAAAGATAATTTGGCCGTTTATGAACAGACTATGGATGATGGCGAAAGAATCCATGCTGAGGGTATTACACTTAGCTACGATGTTTCCATTAAGGAAATAATTGTAGAAGGAAATGCGTATGTTAAAAAACAGGATAATACTATTAGAAGTGATAAAGTTACTTATGATATGAATAAAGGGCATATGGTTGCAACTGTAAAAACAGGGCAGGTTCGTACAATGTTAATGCCAGATCAGCTGGAAGATAAGGATAAAAAGAAATCAAAAGAAAATAAAGATCAAAAACAAATGAAAGAACCAGAAAATAAGGGACAGACTAAAACTAAAAAATAGTTTTTCTGTTTTAATTTTGTCTTGAACAGTGTTTGATAAGTGGTGTGATAGTGAACATTCCAGTATATGGTTGTGTGATAGTCCTTACAATCTAGTATAGCGATATAATATATACTAGGGCTAAGTTAACTTGGCATGTTTAGCTTAAAAGTAGATGGAAGAGATAAGATATTTAATATGACTAAACTTGTAGCGAAAAATTTAAGAAAAGTTTACAAAGATAGGGAAGTTGTTAAAAATGTAAGTTTGGATGTTTCTTCCGGACAAATTGTTGGATTACTGGGAGCGAATGGAGCCGGCAAAACAACTTCTTTTTACATGATTGTGGGAATTATTGCAAATAATGGCGGTCAGGTTTTTATTGACGATTGTGAAATAACTGAATTGCCAATGCATCAAAGGGCTAAGTTTGGCTTGGGATATTTGCCTCAGGATGCTTCAGTTTTTCGCAAGTTAACTGTAGAGGAAAACTTGTTGGGTGTTTTGGAATTAAATACAAAACTTTCCAAAAAGCAAAGAATTGAAAAAGTTAATAAAATATTGGAAGAATATCATATTGATCATATAAGAAATAGTTTAGGTATGAGTCTGTCAGGTGGAGAAAGGCGAAGAGTGGAGATAGCTCGATCTTTGGTATTGGATCCGAAGTTCATACTTTTAGATGAACCTTTTGCTGGTATTGATCCGAAATCCGTAAAAAATATAACTGATATCATACTTGGACTGAGAGATCGAGGAATCGGCGTATTGATAACAGATCATAATGTTAGAGAAACACTCGCTGTTTGTGAGGTTGCTTATATTGTTGATGACGGTGCTGTAATCGCATCTGGTACACCGGAGCAGGTAATTTCAAATCAAGATGTAATTCGCAAATATTTAGGATCTGACTTTAAACTCAAATAGAAAGGATATTTAAGAAATATGGCTTTATCTCAAGGGTTGGTTCAAAAATTATCAACTAATTTAGCAATGACTCCACAATTGCAACAGGCTATTAGATTGTTGCAATTGTCAACTGTTGAGCTAGAACAAGAGATTCAAAAGGCCGTGGAGGAAAATCCTTTATTGGAGTTTGATGATGATAATCAGGAATTGGCTCAGAATAATTTGGAAAAAAATGTTCAAAGTGGTGACGATTACAGTTTCACCGGAGATAATTCAACTGATAGTTCCGATTTGCAGGTCAATGATAGCCTGACTGCTTTAGAGTCAAGCAATTTACCACAGGAAAATGATGCTCCTTTGGATACATCATGGGAAAATACAAACTGGGAGGAAGGTCTTTCTTCTTCACATCGAGTATCGTCTTCTTTAATGGATGATAGTGAATTCGATTATCAGGGGGAAACTGTTGAATCTTTGAAGGATCATTTGCTTTGGCAATTGAATTTATCTCCATTTACTAAAACTGATATAGCAATAGCCAAGGCTGTGATAGATGCCATAGATGATAATGGTTATTTAACAGAGGATACCAATTCATTAATTATTGCTGCAAAAAATTTGTTAATTGAACAAAAAATTGAAGAAGAAAATCTTGATTATGACGAACTTGATCTTGATGACGAATTGAACAGAATAGATATAGATGAATTGGATATCAAAGTTGTAATTACTAGAATTCAGCATTTTGAACCGGTAGGTGTTGCTGCAAGAAATATGCAGGAGTCCCTGAAGATACAATTGGAACAGTTACATAAAGATGATCCATATTATGAAAAAGCGTTGGATGTTATAACTAATTATATTGATCTTTTGGGGGTTAAGGATTATCGTACATTGCAGCGTAAAGCTGGCGTGAATGAAGAAGATTTACGCAGTATACTTAAGTTAATCAAGAGTTTGGATCCAAGTCCTGGGGCTCAATATTTCAATGATAATTCCCAATATGTCAAACCGGATGTTATAGTTAGAAAGGTTAAAGGCAAGTGGCTTGTTGATTTAAATCCGGAATGTTCGTTTAAATTACGAGTAAATCAAACTTATGCTGATATGGGAAGTAGTTGCTCATCAAATGATGTTCAGTATATCCGCTCTCATGTAAATGAAGCAAAATGGCTAATTAAAAGTTTAGAAACCAGAAATGAAACTTTACTGAAAGTTGCTCAGTGTATTGTAAATTATCAGGAAGATTTTTTAGAGTATGGACCTGAAAAAATGAAACCTCTAATTTTGAGTGTTGTAGCCCAGGAGGTTGGAGCACATGAGTCAACAATTTCTAGGGTAACGACTCAAAAATACATGCATACACCAAGGGGTATTTATGAGTTAAAGTATTTCTTTTCAAGTCATGTTGGAACAGATATGGGGGGTGAGTGTTCTGCCACAGCAGTACAAGCGAAAATCAAAAAATTAATTTCTCAAGAGAATCCTAGAAAACCATTATCGGATAGTGCTATAGCAGAAATATTAACTCGCGATGGCATTATTGTCGCCAGAAGAACCGTAGCAAAATACCGCGAATTCATGAATATTCCTACATCCAGCCAAAGAAAACAATTTTGAGATCTGTGTAGGATAAATATCTCAATATGATCAATTAATGTGAACATAGATCTAACTATTTTTATTTAGTTGCGCTATTATAACATTAGGTAGCACAGTTTGTTGTGCTAGCCTGGGTGGTTTGATAACAATAATTATAAAAAATAAGGATAATGCGTATGCAAATTACAGTTAAAGGTCATAATGTAGAAGTAACTCAAGCTTTAAATGATTATGTAAATGAAAAGTTTACAAAAAAAATTGATAGACAATCCGATGGAATTAAGGCTATTCAAGTTACGCTATCTGTGGAGAAGACAGAGCAGAAAGCAGAAGCTGTTATCGATGTGGTAGGTGATACATTCCATACTGAAGCGGTTGAACAAGACTTATATGCAGCAATTGATGTATTGTTGGATAAAGTTATGCGTATAATCGTTAAACACAAAGAAAAATTGCAAAAATAGTATTGCATTATGCTTATCGAAAAAATATTAACTCTTCAATGTGTAAGAGCCAATTTTGATTGTTTAAGCCGAAAAAAAGTCTTGGAACTAATTAGTAAAATAGCTGCTAGTAGGTTAGATGATGATCCACAGCAGCTTTTTGATCGTTTGTATGCAAGAGAAAGACTGGGTAGCACAGGAATTGGTAATCAAGTAGCTATTCCTCATTGTGCTTCAAAAAAAGCAAATGAAATGATTGCTGTTTTGGTAACTCTTTCCAATCCTGTAGATTTCAGTGCTTTAGATAATATACCTGTTGATGTTTTTTTTGCTTTATTCTATCCTCTTGGATCGGAGGTCTACTATGATTGTTTAGAAGAAATCAGTAAGATCCTGGATGATAAAGAGTTGGTCAAGTTATTGAAATCAGCAACAAGCGATGCTGATTTATATGATAAAATTGTTCGTCGTGCGTAATATTGTATAAATTTTCTCAATTGAGTAATGAGATTTGAAATGGAATTGGTAATTGTTAGCGGAAGATCTGGTGCAGGCAAAACCGTTGCTTTGAGATGTATAGAAGATTTAGGTTACTATTGCGTTGATAATTTGCCTGTTGTCTTATTACCTAACTTGGTAGAGGTATCTAAGGGTAAATATGAAAGAATAGCTGTTAGCATTGATGTTCGCAATTTACCAACTGATCCGAATTCAATTCATGAAATACTTCAGACCATACAGCAGCTCGATGAACTTAAAGTTGTAAGTTTATTTATTGATGCAGATGACGCAATTCTGATAAAAAGATATTCTGAGACACGAAGAATACATCCTTTAACTAAGTTGGGAAATTTTTCTTTAGAACAAGCTATCAAGCATGAGTCGAGTTTGTTGGCTCCACTGTCGTCATATACGGATTTGCGTATTGATACGGGTAATTTGAATATATACAACCTAAGCGAAATTATTACTACAAGGTTGTTGGGACGAAAATCCAAGGAACTGGTTATTGTTATTGAATCCTTTGGTTTTAAAAACGGAAATCCAAAGGATGCTGATTTCGTGTTCGATGCTAGATTCCTTCCTAATCCACACTGGGTTCCAAAGTTAAGGGCTCTTACAGGTTTGGATGATGGTGTTATTGAATTTTTAAAAACAAAAGAATCTGTCCTTGAATACATTAATCAGATTGATGTATTTATCAATAATTGGTTACCACAGATAGAAAGAAATAATCGCAGTTATTTAACAATTGCTATAGGTTGTACAGGTGGACAGCATAGATCTGTATTTATCGCCGAACAACTAGTGGAAAGATTAAAGAATCGAAATAAAACTGTTCAAGTTAGACATTTGGCGTTAGAAAGTCTTTTAAAGATTAATAAAAACAAGTAGTAATTTATATAAATTTTCTTTTTAATTCATGTATTATTAATTTAATAATACATTGTGATCTATATCGTATTTAAATTATAAAATGATATATAATTTAATCAAATAGATTGTTATCTAATCATATATAGCGTAAATATATTCATTTTTTATTTTATTTGTACAAGGTCAGAGATCTTATGTTGCATAAATGAAATTTTTAAACAATCTTTTTAAAGGTTATTCAGATGAGCATGTTTCTCTGGTGACTAAGAAGTATTACTTTGAGCACATTAGGTAATAAGTTATATAGTTTATCAAGGAATAAATGTTCGTATAGTCTTAAAGTCAATCCGGTAAAATGGGTTGACTTTGTTTTTGTCGTTATATGAGAGGATTAATATGACTATCCAGAGAACATTTGGCGGTGTTGAAAAAAGAAATAGATTTTTTAATTTCCTATTCCAAAATGTAAAAAAGATAAAATTAAATAATAACTTGACTTAAGTCATATTTCATTATATGATTCAGTGCCTTTATTTGTAAGAAGGTAAATTTTTTTTTAACAGTGTATTTTAGGAGCTTTTTTAATGGCAACTATAAACCAACTAGTACGTAAGCCTCGTGTTAGAAAGGTAACCAAGTCTGCAGTTCCTGCATTGGCTGGCTGCCCTCAGAAACGTGGTGTTTGTACTCGTGTGTATACTACAACTCCAAAGAAACCGAATTCAGCAATGAGAAAGGTTTGCCGTGTTCGTTTAACAAATGGTTTTGAAGTAACATCTTATATTGGTGGTGAAGGTCATAACCTTCAGGAACACTCTGTTGTGTTAATTCGTGGTGGTCGTGTTAAGGACTTGCCAGGTGTTAGATATCATACCATCCGCGGTTCATTGGACTGCGCCGGTGTTAAAGATCGTAAACAGGGTCGTTCAAAGTATGGTGTTAAGAAGCCTAAGGCTTAATGGTTCCCCATTAAGTAAGGCCAAACATCGTATCTTTTTATTAATTTAGTTTTGGGTAAAACCTGAAGTTTAAGAGGAATAGAAATGCCTAGACGTCGTGAAGTCGGTCAACGCAAAATATTGCCTGATCCAAAGTTTGGTTCAGAATTATTAGCAAAATTTATTAATGTGGTAATGGTAGACGGTAAAAAGTCCGTTTCTGAAAGCATTGTTTACGGTGCTTTAGATATCATTGCTGATAAGAAAGATAAAAGTCGTGATGATTATCCTCAAGTTTTATCAATTTTTGTTGAAGCTTTAGATCATATTCGTCCTACTGTCGAAGTTAAGTCTCGCCGTGTTGGTGGTTCAACTTACCAAGTTCCTGTAGAAGTTCGTCCTGCTCGTAGGGATACTTTAGCAATGAGATGGTTAGTAGAAGCAGCTCGTAAACGTGGAGAAAAGTCAATGGCTCAACGTTTGGCAGGTGAGTTATTGGATGCTTCAGACAATAAAGGTAGCGCAGTTAGAAAGCGTGAAGAAGTTCATCGTATGGCTGAAGCTAATAAAGCTTTTGCTCACTATCGTTGGTAGAATAATAACTACATTGCATGGTTGTAGTTTACAATCATGCTTTGTTATATGAATAAGAGGAAATCATAGTGGCTCGTGAAACCCCTATAGAATTGTACCGTAACATCGGTATTTCTGCTCACATCGATGCAGGAAAAACAACTACTACTGAACGTATCCTATTTTATACAGGTGTAAATCATAAACTTGGTGAAGTTCATGATGGTGCTGCTACCATGGACTGGATGGTTCAGGAACAAGAGCGTGGTATTACCATTACCTCAGCAGCTACAACTTGCTTCTGGAGTGGTATGGCTCATCAATTTAAGAAACACCGTATCAACATCATTGATACCCCAGGTCACGTTGACTTTACTATTGAAGTAGAACGTTCCATGCGTGTGCTGGATGGTGCTGTTATGGTTTACTGTGCAGTTGGTGGTGTTCAACCTCAATCTGAAACAGTATGGCGTCAAGCTAATAAATATCATGTACCTCGTATTGCGTTTATCAATAAGATGGACCGTACAGGAGCAAACTTCTTCCGTGCAGTTGAGCAGATTAAGACAAAATTGCACGCTAATCCTGTACCGTTACAGATTCCAGTAGGTGCTGAAGATTCTTTCAAAGGCGTAGTTGACCTTATCAAGATGAAAGCTATCAAGTGGGATGACGATAATCAAGGTACTACTTTTGAATATGTTGATGTTCCAGCTGAATTACAAGAACAAGCTGAAAAGTATCGTCAGGAATTAGTTGAAGCTGCAGCAGAAGCTGATGAAGCTTTGATGGATAAGTTCTTCGGCGGTGAAGAATTGACAGAAGAAGAGATTAAGCAAGGTCTTCGTAAGAGAGTATTGAATAACGAAATCGTACCTGTTACTTGTGGTACCGCTTTCAAATGTAAAGGCGTTCAGGCTATGCTTGATGCTGTAATTGAGTATTTGCCTTCTCCTGTTGATGTTCCTGCTATTAAAGGTGAAAAGCTGGATGGCACAGAGGATTGCAGACATTCATCTGATTCAGAACCTTTCTCAGCATTAGCATTCAAGATTGCAACAGACCCATTTGTTGGTAATTTAACATTCTTCCGTTGCTACTCAGGTAAGGTATCTCAAGGTGACTTCGTGTTTAACTCTGTTAAACAAAAGAGAGAACGTTTCGGACGTATCGTACAGATGCACGCCAATAAGCGTAATGAAGTTACTGAAGTGTTGGCAGGTGATATCGCGGCTGCAATTGGTTTGAAACAGGTTACAACTGGTGATACATTATGTGATGAAAATAATCCAATTATTCTAGAAAGAATGGATTTCCCAGAGCCAGTTATTTCCGTTGCTGTTGAACCTAAGACAAAAGCTGACCAGGAAAAAATGTCTCTGGCATTACAGAGATTGGCTCAGGAAGATCCTTCATTCAGAGTTCACACTGATGAAGAATCAGGTCAGACAATTATCGCTGGTATGGGTGAATTACACTTGGATATCATCGTTGACCGTATGAAACGTGAATTCAGTGTTGATGCTAACGTTGGTAAACCACAAGTTGCTTATCGTGAAGCTATTCGTTCTACTGTTGAGGCAGAAGGTAAGTATGTTCACCAGTCTGGTGGTCATGGTCAGTATGGTCATTGCTGGTTACGTATGGAACCTCTTGAACCAGGTAAGGGATATGAATTTGTTAGCGAAATTGTTGGTGGTGTTATTCCTAAGGAATACATTCCTGCAATTGATAAAGGTTGTCAAGAGCAAATTAATACCGGTGTATTGGCAGGTTATCCTGTTGTTGATATCAAAATTACTGTATTTGATGGCTCTTTCCACGAAGTGGATTCATCAGAAGCAGCATTTAAGACAGCAGCTTGTCAAGCATTTAAGTCTGGTTTTATGAAAGCGTCTCCAGTTTTACTTGAACCTATTATGAAGGTTGAAGTTGAAACTCCAGAAGATTACATGGGTGACGTAATCGGTGATTTGAACAGACGTCGTGGTATTGTTGAAGGTATGGAAGAAGGTTCTACTGGTGGTAAGATCGTTCATGCTTTAGTACCATTGGCTGAAATGTTTGGTTACGCAACTGATTTGCGTTCACAAACACAAGGTCGTGCGTCATATGCTATGGAATTCGGTAAGTATGCTGAAACTCCAAAACAAATTGCTGACGCTGTAATTGAAGCTCGTCAAGCTAAGTAATATATTTTTGTTAGCTACTTAGTCATATGACTAAGTGGCGTTTTAAAAATTTTTAAGTTTTAAGGATAAAATCGTGTCAAAGGAAAAATTTGAACGTACAAAAACACACGTTAACGTAGGTACAATCGGTCACGTAGACCATGGTAAAACAACATTAACCGCAGCTATTACAAACGTATTAGCAAAGCACTTTGGTGGTGAAGCAAAAGCATTCGATCAGATCGATAATGCACCAGAAGAAAAAGCTCGTGGTATTACCATCAATACATCACACGTTGAATACGATACAGAAACTCGTCACTATGCACACGTTGACTGCCCAGGTCACGCCGACTATGTAAAGAACATGATTACCGGTGCTGCACAGATGGATGGAGCAATTCTGGTAGTGGCAGCAACAGATGGTCCAATGCCACAGACCCGTGAACACATTCTGTTGGCACGCCAGGTAGGTGTACCATACATTATCGTATTCCTGAACAAGTGCGATATGGTTGATGATGAAGAATTATTAGACCTGGTTGAAATGGAAGTTCGTGAATTATTAAACGAATACAAATTCCCAGGAGATGATACACCAATCATCCGCGGATCAGCATTGAAGGCATTGGAAGGCGATGCAAAGTGGGAAGAAAAGATTATAGAATTAGCAAAGACATTAGATAGCTACATTCCAGATCCAGTACGTGAATTAGATAAGCCATTCTTATTACCAATCGAAGATGTATTCTCAATTTCAGGACGTGGTACAGTAGTAACCGGACGTGTAGAAAGAGGTGTAGTAAGAGTAAACGATGAATTGGAAATCGTAGGTATCAAGGAAACCCAGAAGACAACATGTACTGGTGTAGAAATGTTCAGAAAGATCTTAGATGAAGGTCGTGCTGGCGAAAACATCGGTGTATTGTTACGTGGTACAAAGAGAGACGAAGTAGAGCGTGGACAGGTATTGGCAAAACCAGGTACAATCACTCCACACACCAAGTTCGAATCAGAAGTATACGTGTTAAGTAAAGATGAAGGTGGTCGTCATACTCCATTCTTCAAGGGATACAGACCGCAGTTCTACTTCAGAACAACAGATATCACTGGTACAATTGAGTTGCCAGAAGGTGTAGAAATGGTTATGCCAGGCGATAACATTCACATGGATGTAACCTTGATTCACCCGGTAGCAATGAATGAACAGTTACGTTTTGCTATTCGTGAAGGTGGTCACACTGTAGGTGCTGGTGTTGTAGCTAAGATTATCGAATAGTTAATATTTCCTATTCATTAAAAATTGTGAGTGAGCCATGCTAGTATTGTATGACTCACTCTTTGTTAGAATACCATCATTTTTAAAATAATTATAATTGGTTAGTGAAGATGTCAAGTAAGAAGAATCGTCACGAAAAGACAAATAAGATTGTTGAGCAGAAGGCAAAAAGCGTAGAAGTTCAAAATACAGCGACTCCAGCAACCCAAAGTGATAATAAAAAGCAGGGAAATGGTGCGCTTGATGTCTTTTTATGGTTAGTTATAGTAATTGCAATTGCTGCTGCAGTTTTAGGAAATTACTATTTCAGTCAACCTGCAAATTTGCAACCTTTATACATAAGAATTATTTTAGTATTAGGCTGTATCGCGGTAGCAACGGTTTGCGGTTTATTGACTACAAGTGGAAAAAAATTATTAAAATTTGCAAAAGAGTCACGTGGAGAATTACGACGCGTAACTTGGCCTACTAAGGATGAGACTACCAAGTCTGCGATCGGTGTTGCTGTGGTTGTGTTTATCATTGCCATTTTCTTGTGGTTCTCTGATGTAGTTATCGGGTTCTTTGTAAATTTGATTACCAACGTTTAGGATATTTATAATATGAGCGATAATGAACAAAAAATGAAGTGGTTTGTTATTCAAACATCTTCAGGTTATGAGGCTAGAGTTCAGAAAACTCTTATTGAACAAATTAAACGCAGTAGTTGTCCTGAAAAGTTTGGTGACGTTATCATCCCAACTGAAGAAGTTACTGAAGTTAAAAATGGTGTAAAAAGAAAAAGTGAGAGAAAATTCTTCCCTGGCTATGTGCTTGTTCACATGGTAATGGATGATGATTCTTGGCACTTGGTTAAAGATACCAATCATGTGCAGGGTTTTTTAGGCTGTTCTAAGGATAAACCTGTTCCGTTAACTGATGCTGAAGCCAAGAAACTCCTTGATGCAATGAACAAGGATATTGAAAAGCCTAAGACAAGTTATGAAATTGGCGAGCAGATCAGAGTTTGCGATGGTCCATTTAAAGAGTATACAGGATCAATTGAAAAAGTTGATTATGAAAAATCTGTTGTTACTGTTGCAGTATCTATTTTTGGACGTCCAACTCCCGTTGAACTGGAATTTTCTCAGATTGAGAAAATCTAATTTCAATTTGCTGATTTAAAAATGATCAAGAAATCATCTGTTAAGCAGATGATTTTTTTATTTTTTAGTTACTATTCACGAGACCGAAAGAGGGTTGTAAATCCTCTTTCGGATTAGTTTTGTTTCATCAATTGTAGCGTGTGAATAACTGGTTACGGAGA
>Ga0256407_10005518_pt1 | contig 20186 bp, 9 predicted proteins | sample RumenRJG_04DNA_FD_193489 | JGI IMG/M metagenome (GOLD analysis project Ga0256407, IMG submission 193489) | Bovine rumen microbial communities from Lethbridge, Alberta, Canada - RJG_04 | ecosystem: Host-associated > Mammals > Digestive system > Stomach > Rumen | place: Canada: Alberta | collected... | reverse complement strand
TTGTAGACCTCTTTCTCAATCTTGGCATCAGGGTCGATGTCCAGTTCCTTGTCCTTCAGCAGTGAGTTGAGCCACTTGACGGGCTGCTGGGCGTGCCAGGCCAGGGTGTGACCGTAGACTGAGAGACCGGCATCGGTGGCAGCATTGACGTACTCGGTGACTGTGCCGAAGTTCATTTCGCCGTTCTCGCTGTTGACGCACGATGCCATCTTCATGGCATTGCCGGGCTCCGTCTCGTCGAAGTTGGAGTTGACCAGTGAGTAGACCAACTCTTTCTTCAGGTAGTCACTGGCTGTGGTACCGATACCCAGTTTGAAGTTCGGATACTTTGTGCGGTCGACGTAATTCTTCAGCGGCTGGTAGTCGTTCAGGTAGGCATACGCTTCCGTTTTGGCCGGACGGTCTGCTACATAGTTGTTCGTGTTGAACTCGTCGGCACACGAAGCCATGAACATGGCTCCGAGTGCTGATATAATGATAGTCTTTTTCATTGTGTCCATCATTTAAGTTTTTTACTTAGTATAAATAGGTGAGAACTCTTCGAGCTTCACACCACTGCGCTGCCAGACCAGTTTCTCCTGGACATTGGCATTGATGACGTTGCCCAGTTCGTCGGTATCAATAGCGGGAAGCTGATAGTTGAGTTCCATCAGGTCGCGGTCCTTGTTGCCCCATGACTTCTTGGCACCGTCGTCGGTCCAGGTACCACTGCCCGAGACGGTGACGGCGGACGACGTGATGGTACAATGCTCGCTGCCGTCGAAGGTAAGTACGAGGTCAAAGTTGTAGGTCTTCGACACCTTCTCAGTCTCGCTGGTCTTGTTGCCATCCTTGTCTCGCTTGTACTGCCAGTAGTCATGGGTGGTCCATGTGGCATGATAGACGCAGCTTGTCATCGACCGGGTCTCTATCTGGCGCGTCTGAGCCTTCTCAATGTTATCAGTAGAGGTTGTGCCGTTGGTGAGCCAGTAGCCAGAGTACTTGTTTTGGTACTTGACGCAGTAGAGCACATAGTCCATGGGCTGTACTTCCCACTGTGAGGCATCGGTGCGAATAGTCTGTCCACCTTCTTTTAGTGTACCACTGAGAATGCGGCTGAAGCCGGTCTGGCTGGTAATGACCAAGGGGATGACGTAGGTTTCCTTCACGGCGTCAGGGTCGTTGAAGAAAGCATCGGTCAGCTGAACCTCGGTGCCGCCGTTCATGGTGCCGTTAAATGCCCAGTTGGTGGTCTGCAGTTGGTAATGACTTTCGGGCATAGCCTTGATAGGTGTGCCGTTCTCGAAGGTCAGACCATTGACCAATGTAGGATCGACAGCAACCTGAACGCTACCATTGCTTCCGTTATAAGAACCGCCGAATGTGGCGAGAATCTTGCATTTATGTGCCTTGTCGAGCGTGGTGTCATACTCGTCATCGCCTAGTACGATGGTGCGGACTGGGTGCTGGTAGGCGAAGTAGACTGTGGTGCCTGCCTCGTAGTCAGGGAAATCTGCATTACCGTTCTTGCACGAGGTGAACAGTGCACTGGCCAGCAGCATACTCAGCATATATGTTATTTTCTTGTTCATAGTCTTTTAGAATTTTACATTGTTATTATTTTGACCATCCGTCATTTTGTTGAAGGTTGCTCCACTTCAGCACTTCAGAATAGGGAATAGGACCATAGATCATGTAGTCCTGATACTGACGGGGCTCTACGCTAATGATATTGTAATTGGTAACACCAGCACCCGTAGAAGTGATGCTCGCACCCTTGGCACCCTCGTTCAGGTTTGCCTTCCAGCGGCGCAGGTCCCAGAAACGGTGGTTTTCGAAGCACAGTTCCAGACGGCGTTCGTTGCGGATGAGCTCACGCATCTTGGCCTGGTCGCCCTTGATGCTCTCCAGATAGGGATCCTGCCAGCCAGCATCGTGGACGCGGGCACGGATGGCCTTGATGATGTCGTAGGCAGAGTAGTTGGCGCCGCCCACCTGAGCAGTCGGCCCTTGGGCCTCGTTGGCAGCTTCTGCATAGTCGAGCAGCAATTCGGTAGTACGGATACGTATGCCGAAGTGGCGCTGGTCGGTAACGGGGTTGAGGTTGACATCGCTGCGCAGCGTTTTACGCAGATAGTAGCCAGTGGTTGTCGAACGTCCGTTCTCCTTGTTCAGACCGTCCAGCATCTTGGGGTCAGAGTCTTCCTGCGTGTTGATGACTTTGTTGTTAACACCAATGGCATCGCCGTTTACCAGGATATAGGTGCGCAGACGCGGGTCACGGTTCTCGTAAGGATTGGAAGCATCATATCCAGAAGCAGCAACCGAGATAGGATATCCGTTGGCCATGGGGAAGGCATCCACCAGGTTCTGTGTGGGGTTGATGCGTCCGTTGCCTTGCAGTGAGGGAGGATAGTTGTCCTGCTCCAGATTGTGGCTGTCGCCTACGTTGCCGCGCCATACTACCTCGGCACGATCGGCATCGGTGAACTTAAAGTTGTTGATGTAGTCCTTGTCAGCAAACCACTTCCATCCTGTGGGGTCAACGGCAGCCAGTCCGCCGCGAAGCTTCAGGTAGTCGGCAGCATACTTGGCAGCCTGTTCCATGGTCATGGCACCTGCAGAAGCGTAAGCCGGAGAAGCAGCGAAGATGGCTACCTGCGCCTTGAAGGCAGCAATGATGGTGGCGTCAATCTTGCCGCGCTGCAGATTGCCGAAGGCACGGTTGTACTCGGCATCGGTAGCACCAAGAGCCCTGTATTCTGCAGGAACTTGTTCAGCTGAAACGTCGCCAAACTTGGTAGGCAGATACTCCAGTGCCTCGTCGAAGTCGGCCATAATCTGGTCGATACAATCCTTGAACGTGTTACGGGGTTGGTTGAAGTCAGAGTTCTTGTCTTCAGAGGTCAAGTGGATGGGCACACCCATCAGCTGACCGCCGACCATGCCACAGTGTGCACGCAGCAGATAGAACATGTGCAGACCGCGCAGTGCATAGGCCTGACCGCGGTACAAGTCCATGTGCATTTGGTTCAAGGCCTCGCTGGTATAGTCCCATTTCACCTTGTCGATGTTCTCGAGGAAGAGGTTACAGTACTGGATGGCATGATAGCGCGTCTCCCACTGGTTGATGGGGTTCGACTCCGATGTCCAGCTACCGGTAGCCATCTTCTTGTAGTTGTTGCTGTTGTCGTTGGATACAGCATCGTCGGTGGCTACGTCACTGACAGAAGAACCGTCGTAGGGTAGCACCAGGAAGGCATTGTCAATCAGACCACGGGCAAACGTCGGGTCGTTATACATCTCTGAGATGTCCTGGATGTTCTCCAGTGCCGGTTTTGTCAGGTCGTCGCAGGAGGTAAGGACTGCAGTAGTTCCGCAGCAGACCAGACCTGCAACAAATAAGTGTTTCATATTATTGAGTTTCATATCTTGAGTCTTTTAGAGGTTAGAAAGCGACGTTAATACCAAGATTGTAGAAGCGGGTCTGCGGAGCACTGCCAATGTTCATCTCCAGGATTTCGCGTTCCTTGGCAATGGTGAGCAGATTGCTGCCGCTGACATATGCAGAGGCGCCCTTGATGAACTTCACCTTTTCGAACAGAGTCTTCGGCAACTCGTAGGTCAACTGTACCTTGGCCAGGTCGAAGCGTGACGTGCTGTAGAGCCAGAAATCAGAGTTGGTGTTGTTGTGCGAGCCGCTGCCCGTGGTCAGACGAGGATAGGTAGCTGTTGAGGCTGTCTCCGGTGTCCAGCGGTTGCGTACGGCAGCAGAATACTTGCCGTTGCCGGCCACCCACCAGTAGCTGTTGTTCTTGACAGCGTTACCGCCGAAGCCGCCGACACCCAGCATGAAGAGGGTGAAGTTCTTGTACTTCAGGGTAATGTTGAGTCCCAGAGTAGTGGGAGCACCGTACCAGCCGGCCTTGCCCAGGTTCACCTGGTCTTTCGTGTCGATGATACCGTCACCGTTCTGATCCTGATACTTCAGGTCACCGGGACGTACCGTCTCGCCCAGCTTGGGCTGAGGCAGGTCAGCGTTCAGATTGCCGTTGGCATCGAAGTCCGACTGCTGGTAGAAGCCCAGACAGCGGTATCCCCAGATGGCATCGAGAGGCTGGCCCTCACGGTACTGGTAGCTGTCGGCGAAGTTGGTGTCGTCGCGCTTGGCAGCATTGGTGGTGTAGTGGGTCAGATTGGCACCAACCTGGAAACCAAAGTCACCAAAGTCCTTCTTGTACTTCAGAGCGAGGTCGAAGCCCGTACGGCTGTCCTCGTTGAAGTTGATGTTGTGGATGAATGACGACTCAGGATAGTAAACACGGAAATAGCTGGGCAGCTGGTTTCCGGCAGTGATGATGCCACCAGTGATCTTGTTGGTGAAGAACGAGAAGTCTGCAGTCAGCGAGCGCTGCAACAAGGCTGTGTGCAGGTTGACAGAGAACTCCTTGCGGTGCAGGTAGCCTAATTCGTCGTTACCGCCGCGCTTTGACTGTACGGCACTGTGACCAGTCTCACCGTTCCAGTCCCACCAGCCACCACTGGCATAAGTTGCCTGATACATGTAATACTCGTTAATACCCATGTCTGTCTTCAGGTCACTGTAGCTGGCACTCAGCTTCAGCTCGTCGAAGATGTTCTGGTTCTGCATGAACTGTTCCTTGGCAATATTCCAACCTAATGTGAACGAGGGAGAAACACCAGCACGATGTCCTTCCGGCAGGCGGGCTGACCAGGGAGTGGCAATGGCTACGCTGGCATAGTAGCGCTTGTCGTAGTTGTAGTCCACCTCGAATCCCAGGTTGGCGTTGCTCAACTTGTGGTAGACACCCGACACACTCTGCTGGTAGCCGTTAATCACTGCCAGGGCGCTGATGTTGTGGACATCGCCAAACGTACGGTTGTAGTCAAAGTGAGCATTGAAGGCAATGGTCTGGTTGTCGGTTGAACCGCTGATGTTCTGAACACCCGACTTCTTGTCGATGGTCTCATTGTTGTTCAGGGCTACGATGACATCCTGTCCGTTATAAGTAGTCCATGTGGGGATGAAGGTAGCATACTCGTTGTTGAACGAGGTGGAGTAGGTCGTGGCATAGTCAACACCTACCAGTGCATGGAAGCTCAGTCCCTTCAGCAGAGAGCTAAGGTCTACATTGACACCGGCATCGAACTGGAACTGACGCGAAGTCCACGTATTGTATCCGGCAGCATAGATGTCGCCGAACACGTTGGTCTTGTCTGTCAGCGTACCGCCCATGAACTGGCCGTTGATGATGTTGGTCGTGTTGTCCAGCATCGTTCTGGCGGCAGCGGCATTGGGGTCTACATAGCTCAGCGGAATCAGCGGGCTGATACGGTTAGGACGCAGCGTGGCAGCCTGTGACCAGAAGTTGGCACCATTGGTACCGCGTGAGTTATAGTAGGTGGCGTTGGCATTGACGTAAGCCGTGATGAAGTTGTTGATCTTCATGTCTACGTTACCACGCACGTTGAAACGGTCCACGTAGTTGTTCTTCGACTCACCGAAGTTCATGAAGTCGCCCTGACGGTAGTAACTCACGTTGGCATAGAACTTGGCACGGTCGTTACCGCCCTCAATCTCGGCAGTGACGTCAGTACGGTTGTAAGACTTCTTGATGAAGTCTGACGAGTAGAAGTTCATGTTCGGATAACGATAGGGGTTCTTGCCGCTGGCATAGTTGAAGATTTCCTCAGCCGAATAGGGAAGGGCGAGTGTAGGATTGTCGTTGTGAAATGCCTCGTTGTAGAGCGTCATATACTCTGCCGACCCTAAGTACTCAGGATAGCGCTTGGCCACGTTCCACCCCGTGTTGGCACGGACGTTCACCTTCAGACCGTCGGTCACCTGGCCGCGCTTGGTGGTGATGAGCACAACACCCTTGGCGGCGCGGCTACCGTAGAGAACGACTGCCTGAGCTCCTTTTAGGAAGGTGACAGACTCAATCTCGTCAGGCTTCACGTTGTTGGCTGCACGGGGGACTCCGTCGATGAGGACCAGCATACCATTTGGAATGTTGACATCATCGCCGTTCTTACTGAATTCTGATGATCCCTCCAAACCCCACATGCCATTGCCGTTGAAACCTGCGACATAACCCTGCAGGTTGTCAAGACTGTATGTATTGTAGTTCTTCTTCATCAACTCTCTGTAGTTGACAGACGAGACACCACCCAGCACGTCGTCGGCAGCAACCTTACGGAATGCCACGTTGACAAGTGAGTCTTGACCAGTCTCAATCTGGGCTGTTGCAGGTGTGACTGCCGTAACGGCCAAGAGCGCTGACATATATAATATCTTGTGTTTCATAACGTTTACTTTTTTACCTTTTTACTTTTTTACATTTAAAGGTTACCATCCTGGATTCTGTGGATACTCAGAATAGAGATAGGTCTCAGCATCCTTCAGCGGCAGCAGGTAGTGCTTGGTGCTGAAGTTACGCTCTACGATAACAGACTCACCCCAGCCAGTCACCTCAGCATCGCGAGGATCGTTCTTGGTATAGTCGAAGTTGCCTACGCGGTAGAACTCCTGACGAGTCTTCTTGGTGTAGGGAGCCTCTGTCAGCAGCAGCCAGCGCTGCAGGTCATTCCAACGGAAACCTTCAAAGGCCAGTTCACAGGCACGCTCACGGCGAACCTCGTCCATGAACTTGTTACGGTCGCCCAGGTATTTGTCAGCCACATGGCCGGCACCTACGCGGTCGCGCAGTACGTTGATAGCATCAACTGCATTCAGGTTGCAGCCATTGCCCTTTTGGGTAGCACCGCCTGCTGCGGCACATGCCTCCGCATACATCAGATAGAGGTCAGCCACACGCATGTAAGGCAGATAGGTCTGCAGGGCACCGCCCCAGTTGTACATGCCGTCGTACTTGTTGCACTGGTGGGGAACCAGTTTCTGGCAGAAGTAACCTGTACGGCTGCCGTCTGCTGAACGCTGGGGATTGCCGGTAGGAACCATGTTGCCGCCAGTGAACATCTCCAGATACTGATAGGGTTTGTCGGTAGCACCAGGGGTGGTGTTCAGGAACTTGAAGCCGTCGAACATGATGTCATGATAGAATCGTGGGTCACGGTTCTTGAATGGATGTGTGGGATCGAAACCTGACTCGGGGTCAGTGATGGGCAGACCATTATCCATACCATAAGCATAGTTGATGTAGTTTGCTGTTGGCATGTGGATGATAGCGTCGTGCTCTACGAGGTTGTTCACCTTCGGTCCCCACAACTTAGCAAAGTTCCAGTTAGAACCGTTGATGTCGGGCATCGGACCACGCATGATGGCTTCTACTGTGCCCGGCATGCGCCAACTCTGTCCCGTGGTGTAGAAGATGTCTGAGAAGCAACTGCTTGCACTCTTGTCAGCCACGTGGTTATAGATGTCGGAATACTTGAATTCAGCCAGGTCATAAGGTGACTTGGCAAGGTTGTTGATAGCCTCGCCTAGTGCATCGGCAGCCTGTTGAGCAAGAGCAGTGTTATACTTATAGGTATTACCGTTTTTCGATGCACCGACCTGAGCACCCAGCTCATTCAACGGAGAGGCAGCCCACAGAAGAGCCTTGCCCATGTAACCTAATGCACAAACCTTTGTGATACGGAGATCATTCTTACCTAAAGTACGCTTACCGGCAGCTGTGTTATCCCAATTGTCGGGCAGCAGGTCTGCAGCAGCGCGGAAGTCCTCTGCGGCCTTTTGGGCACACTCCTGGAATGACAGACGTGGCAGGTCAAAAGGACCATCGGCACCGATGACATGATCAACATAGGGCAGACCGCCGAAGTAGATGATCTGCTCCAGATGCCACCAGGCACGCATAAAGAGCAACTGACCCTTGATAAGGTTCTTTTCCTCTTGGGTAGCATTGGTCAGTTTGTCCATATTCTCCAAACCGAGGTTCATCTTACGGATCACATACCAAGCGTGTTCCAGTGAGTGCGCGAACTTGTCATTAGAAGTTGAATTCAGACTACCACCACCACGGTGCAGGTATGTCTGGTCGTTATCTTGCCAGTTGCGGTAGTCACCTAAATCGATGTGTGCCGTCAGGTGACTGTCGCCACCACCGGTGTTCATAATTTCGTCTTCACCCCAGTTGAAGGTGCAGCACCAGAAGTTTGACTCCTTGTTGGGGATACAGTTGTAAGCCTCCTCAACGAAGCCCTGAAAGTTCTGGAAGTTCATGAACGCCATCTCCGGGTTCACGTCGGAGTCTGCCGTCTTGTCCAGATAGTCGGTGCAGCTGGTCATTCCCAGTGTCAAGGCTGCTACACCGATGTAAATATAATGGTTAATTATCTTTTTCATTGCGCTTTCATTATTAAAGATTGAACTTTACACCGAAGTTAATACGCTTTACAGTAGGATAGGCACCAGTAGCGCCACCGTTTGACGAGAAGTTCGACTCACGGTCATCGGGCATACGAGTCCAGAGCCACAGGTTGTTGGCGCTGACGAATACCTTCATGTCGTGGATGCCCATCTTGCGAATCCAAGGCTGCGTGAAGGTGTATGCCACCTCAACGTTCTTCAGTCGGATGTAACTACCGTCGCACAGATACTGTGTACCATAATAGTAGCTGGGTTTCGTGTTGAGACGTGGTGTCAGAACCTTGGCATTCATGTGGTCATTGCTCCACCATGTGCCCTGGTCGTAGACGTTGGCCAACATGGGGTCAGCAAAGCTAATCATGGTGACATCACGCGTCACGTTGGTAACACCATAGAACTGGGCGAAGCAAGAGAAACCCTTGTACTCGAATCCGATGGTGGCATTATAGGTGTTCTGGGGAGAACCAGTATAGCCGTAAGGCACGTTATCATTAATGTTGTCTACGACACCGTCACCGTTGAAGTCGACGATGTAGTAGTCGCCGGGCAGCTTCTGATCGTCACTGTTGTCGTGCTTAGGCGAACCGTAGACATCGTCGTAGGTCTGCATGAAGCCTTTGTCGATGAAGGAGTGGGTCTGGCCGATGGCGAAACCTTCCTGCTTACGGTAGCTGGGATAGAGTCCTGGGTCATCGCGCTTGACCACTTCGTTTACGGCGTGGGTCATATTCATGTTAGCCCATACGCGCATCTTGTTTGCAAATACCTTATTCAGGCGAACCTCCAACTCATAACCGTGTGTCTTTACCTCACCCAGGTTGACTGCTGCAGGGCTCTGACCGAAGTAAGAGGGAACGAGTCGTGAACCGTTGACCAGAATGTCGGTACGACGGTCGCTGAAGATATCGAACGAACCGGCGATGAGTCCGCCCAGGAATCCGTAGTCGATACCGAAGTTGAACTTCTTCACCTTCTCCCAGTGTACGTTCTCGTTACCTACGGTAGCTTCGCGATAGAATACGTAAGGTGAGCCAGGAGTTGACATGTCACCAGCATTGAAGCCATTGCCTGAGGTGACATCCAGTACGGTACGTCCGCCGTATGCCCACTGTGTCATATACATCCAGCGCTGACCGACATTATCGTCACCGATGGCACCATAAGAAGTACGCAGTTTCAGCATGTCGACGATATGACTCTCGCGCAGCTTTTCCATGAAGGGCTCTTCACTGATGGTCCATCCCAGAGCACCTGATGCGAAGAAGGCAAAGCGGTTGTCCTTTGAGAACTTCTCAGAACCGTTGTAAGCACCGTTGAACTCTACCGAGTAACGGTTAGCCCAGTTGTAGGTTGCACGGAACACCCAGTCCTCACGGTAGTGGGCAATCTCAGAACCTGTAGCATACTCCTGACGGCCGAAGTTACCCATCAGAGACACATCATGCAATCCGAATTTGCGTGCCCAGTTTAACTGTATCTGATAGTTCAAGTTGCGCTGTGTGGCCCAGTTGTTGACCTCACCACCCTGGGTGCTCCACTTGTTACCCATGGTGTAGTCGAAGCGGTCGTAGGCCTCGTATGCTTGCTTGTAGAGTACGGCACCCGTCTCGGGGTCAATCCACTTCAGCTGTGGGTCGTTATACAGGTCGGCAATACCGCGGCGGTCCTCACGGAACACGTTATCCCACGAAATCATACCGCGCAGCGACAGACCCTTGGTGATGAAGTCCAACTGCTGCTCCAGTACGAAGTCAGTGTTGATGCGGGTGGTGGTAATGGTTTGTACACCACCGATAGAAGAAGTCTGTGCAGAGTTCGACACATTGGTCGAATTGGGGAAGTAACCCCACGAGCCATCACTGTACTGTGGCAAGAAGGCATCAGGTGAGATGTTGTAGACACCAGCCCACATCTGAGACATCTGCCAGCCGAGGCTGCCGCCGCCGTCCCACTCGTGACCACGCTCCCAAGGGTTGGTCTGCTTACCGTTAGAACCGGCGATGTTTACCTTGAAGACAGTGCTCTTGGTAATCTGGAAGTCCAAGTTTGAGCGCACGTTCACACGATTATATGAAATAGAACGGTCGTAGTGACGTCCTGTGGGGAAACTCTTGAACAAGTCACCCTCGCTGGCAAAGTCGACAGAAGCAAAGTACTTCACAAACTTCGTACCACCCGAGATGTTCAGGTTAGCATTATATGACATCGTGCTCTTCTTGAACATCTCACGCTGCCAGTCTACGTTCGGATAGCGCTCGCGCTGTTCGACGGTAGTCTGGTTACGGTAGTTCTCAATGAAACTCATGGGCTGCATCTTGGAGAAACTCTCCGGATAAAGGTTCAACTCATGCTCGATGGCAACGTTACGTGCTACCAGAGCGTCGTAAGAGTCGTACTTGTCTGGCAACATAGAGGGAATCTTCATAACGGCATTGGCCGATACACCAATCTGTGCCTTACCTTCAGAACCACGCTTGGTGGTAATCAAGATAACACCGTTAGCACCTTTCACACCATAGACTGCCGTAGCCGATGCGTCCTTCAGCACGGAGATGGTAGCCACCGACTGGATGTCAACACTCGACATGGGGCGCTCGATGCCGTCAACCAGCACTAGCGGCGATGAGTTGTTCCACGATGACTGGCCACGGATGATAATCTGCGGGTCCTCCTCACCTGGAATACCCGACGAAGCCGTAGTCACCACGCCCGGCAGGTTACCCGTCAGGGCCGAGCCGATGTCGGTAATACCTGCGGCACGTTCCAGCACTTCGCCCGTGGTCTGAGTGATGGCACCCACCACCGACGCCTTCTTCTGCTGGCCGTAGCCGACCACAATCACTTCCTCCAGTTGGGTGTCGTCCTGCAGTGTCACCTTGATGGTGCGCTGCTTGCCGACCCTCACCTCGCGTGTGGTCATGCCCACATACGAGAAGACGATGACCGACTGCTCTGACGGCACGTTCAATTGGAAGTTACCGTCGAAATCAGTCACTGTACCCAGGGAAGTGTTTCCCTTCACCACAACCGAGGCACCAATCAGCGGTTCCCCGTTTGCATCAGTCACCGTACCCTTGACACCGATGCCCTGGGCGTGCAGCAGCGTGCAGCACGTCAGCATCATCATCATGAGTGCGGTCTGTCTAATCAATTGCTTTAGATTCTTCATTTTGACAGATTTTGATTCATAGTTGTTTTACATTATGTTGATTACGTTAAATTGATTTCAGTCATGCAATTTCGCTGCAAAGATATTAGGTTTCGCGCGAATACCTTTTCTTGTTTGTAACACGGTTTTTATCTTTTGTAACATACTTTAAATATCCTTGTTTTTCCGTTGTTTTCCGTTACTTTAACAATATTCAATCCTGGCTGAGGTCTGTCAAGTTTCCTGCCGTCAGGTGTGTAATACTCGCGGACGACTTCTCCGTAATGACCAGTCTCGTACTCGGAAATCCCTGTCGGATTAATACCGTCATCACTCAGGAAAACATTCTTAATATATATAGGTGAACCGCCCGTAGTCCAGAATCCGGCTATGTAGATGTGCGAGGGGTCGAGGGTGCGACCTACTTCATTCTTCATGTTATGCAGATCAATGACCAGGCGCGTGCCACTTCCGAAGTCAAACATGGCAGGTTTATTCCAGTAGTCGTTGACATCGAACAAGCGGAACGAGGCACCGCATGATTGTTGCTGCTTCAGCTCAACCACCAGGTATTTCCATCCAGAGAGGTCTGCTCCCTGCTTATACTGCCAACCGCCAAAGCCCCACTGCCCTGTTTTGAGATAGCCTGTAGCCTCGTCGAAGGTTCCCTTCTCCCATATACTGGGATTAAACCATTCTGCAGTCAGTGAGAACAAGGGTTGTTCTTTGATAGTAGGCACATGGTCAGGCTGGTTAATCAAATCACTGTACTCCTGAGTAGCATAATACAAATACTTGCGAAAGACAGGACGAGGGCAAGCCTCTGGATCGGTGAGGAAAGTATTACCGTCAGGTGCTGCATCATTATATTTAGCCAGCAATTCACCGCCGGTAAACAACAACCAACTGACATTACAAGTCTCATCGGCAATACGCATGAAGTTAGCACCAAAGCCCTTGCCGCCTGCCACACCAGTAATGGCCTTACCCCATGACGATTCATATTTCTTGGGTGCCCAGTCCATCTCGGTAACCACAACAGGTGCCTTTGTAGCTATTGGCAGGATATTTTCATCCCAGCCCCGTTTGAAATCTCTGTATTCTACTTCCACGTCATCTTCCACACCACTATTATACCATCCTGGATAACAGTGAACTGCATAACCGATATTATCGCCCTTGACAGGGTATTTCACAAAGCCGTTATAATGCTGTTGCCATACCAACCCGGGAATCAGCAGGATGTTGTTACAGCCTTTGTTACGCATTAAATCAACAATCTGCTGCATGAAGTCTGTCATCTCAACATCCCTATCGCGCGTACCTTTTATATTAATAGGCTCGTTGGCAAGTTCGAAAAGAATGGCTCCATTGTTTTTCAACTTAGGATGCTCAGCCACATAGCCCCATACCTTCTTGAGGTACTGATGGTAGTCATCGTCTATCTGGATGTTCTCAGGGCAGACTCCAGGTGGGCGCATGACAACATAGAGCCCTTTTCGGATGGCATATTCGGCCATAGGCACATAGACTTCGTCCAAGTATTTCTTGAACCGTTCGAAGTCGAAGGCAGAGATGTCACTCTCGCCTGTGGTCTGCTTGCCGGGTGTGTTACTCCAATAGGGATCCATGTGCTGACGGACGAAGGTCATTTTCCATCCGGCATTCATGATGCCGTCGATGATGCCCTTGTTGTACGACAGGCATCGGTTTACGTCATAGTTTGTCCATTTTGTCCCCCGCTCGTTAAACCAGGGGCTAAATGTCTGTGCAAAACCATGCAGATTAACACGCACACCCTCAGCATTCACCAGAAAGGGACCGTCTACGTGCAGGGGTGATAGGGTACTTTGCCCACAGAGCGTCTTGCTGCCCAGCATCAGTATCAGCATGAGCAGCACATTGCGGCGCCACACTCTCGAAGAGAGACGTTTTGATTGCTTAAATTGATAACTCATAGGATATTTATATTTTTAGTTCTTTACAATGTTTCTGTTTAAAAAAGGGGGGAGACTCACGCCGGCCCCCTGTTCAAAATTTTTACATACCAAAACTACTAACTCTTAGTAACTATATAAGCTTACTCAGAAATAAAGCGATTTGAAAAAGTCTTTCATGCTGCAAAGATATACATAAAATCGATATAAGCCTTTTTGCAGCGTAACGCAGACTTTACGCCGTGTAACAATGCGTTGCGCGGCGCCTTCAGGCAAAAAGTTTTGTTACATTTGAAGATATTGCGTGCCGGCGTTTCACTTAGGCATCTCTATTGTGAAGCGGCATCCTGCTGTATAGCTATGATCTAACGAGAGCTTGCCACCCAGATTGTCGACGTGGCGTTTGGTTAGCGGCAAGCCCAGACCAAGACCTTCGCTCAAGTCGTTGACCTTGCTGAAAGGGACGTACATGTCCGGCTGGTAGGTCGGAGGAATGCCACTTCCTGTATCTTCGACAACGAAGCGGACGCAGTCTTCAGTTTCCGACACATACACGCAGACATGCTGACCGTCTGAATACTTGGCGGAGTTGTATAGAAGTTCTCGCACGCTACGCATCATGTAAAGTTCATTGGTCAGGATACAGCAGTCATCGGCCAGTGTCGTCTCGAAGTGGATGCGCAGCGTTGGGAAGTGTTCGTGGGTAAAGTCAATGCACTGACGTGCAATCTCGTTACACGAGACCGGCTTCATGTCTCGTCTGATGCTTTGTTCCTCAACAATGCCCGTGTCAGAGCTGTCAAAGAGCATGAGCACCATGCGACAGAGGTGCTTGGCATTGTGATTCATCGTGTCAATGACGGCCTTCACCTCTTCGGCCGGCATTTGTCCCATGCTGTCGCGCAGCACCTGGGCAAAACCCGTGATGATGTTCAGCGGGGTACGCACCTGATGGGTCATATTCTGTATAAAGGTCGTCTTCTGGCGGTCAGACTCCTGAGCCATAGCAGTGGCACGAACCAGCTCCTTGTTGCGTTTCTCGGTCTCTGCATTGGCTTGCTCGATAGCCGTCAGATGAGTACGTAGCGACTGTTGCATGGCCGCAAAACTATTTTGCAAGGCACCCACGACATCTGCACGATGGCTTACGGCAATCTGACGATTATAATTGCCTTCTGCTATCTCTCCTGACTGTTCCAGCAGCAGGCCCAGCGGGCGTATGAATCTCTTTACCAGCTGACGGCAGAGCAGCATAATCAGCAACAGCCCCACAGCACCTGTCAACAGGCTCAAAAGCATCAGTCGGTGGTATAGGTTCATAATGTCGCTGCTTGGGCATACCAAAGCCAGACTCCACCGCGTGTTGGGTATCGGCTGGTAGCACACCAGACAGGGTACTCCGTCCACGTCTGTCTCCATCGTGCCGGTACCACCTGCTGTCATCTCGCTTCTGAGCACATCGTCTGAGACCGTTTGACTGAACAGTCGCATCGAGTCGGGGTGTATGAAGTAGTGACCTTGTTCGCCCACCAGCATATAGTAGGCATGAGGATACGGTTTCTCTGTCCTGACCGTCTCAGTCAGCCGTGCCCATGACAAGTAACAGCTTATGACACCGATAAGTTGCCGTTCTCCACCCTCCGTTCTATAGACAGGTTTGCAGTACGCGGCAAACATCTGAGCGTTGTAAAGCGTTCCTTCATTAAAGTCGTCGAAAGGCTCTACCCAACAAGCCCTACCCGCTTCTTTGGGTTTCTTATACCATATTTTATGATAGTAATCGTAGGGAGCCTCACGTTGGGTAATGACAGTATCGCCGTTGACAACGCTGTAGGCCGAGAATGCAACGCCACACTCTGACCAGCGGTCAGAGAATGCAACGCCACACTCTGACTTGCGGTCAGAGATATATCGTCCGTATTGCGGGAACAGGTAGGGCTCTGCTGTAATGGAGCATCCGCTGACGTTCCTGTTCATCTGCACGATGCGTCTTGAGAGATTCAGAAGAGCCTCCGGTTGCAAGTCGTCAAGCACAAGCCATTCATTGGCGTTAAGAGCCGTTTCTATCGTATTCAGATAGGTCCTTATACGTTGCACGGTTGTACTCAGCTCTGCCTCTGCATGTTCTTTTGCTTTTTGCCAGATGATGCGACTCGACAATATGAATACAACACCCAAGGCCGCCAGGAAGATGGCGGTGCCCATCAGCAGGTATCCTATGCTGAGCTTCAACGAGAGTGATTGTCGTATATGTCTCATGGCGTGCAATCCAGCATTTTGCTCAGCAGACTGGTAATTGTTTTGCTATGCCGTTGAATTTCTTCCTCTATGCAGACGCCCTTCCCTTCATCGCTCATAGTGGAGACGTCGTCGTGCAGTCTGCTGACACGGTCGGCTATGGCATTGGCCGGGGCCATCATCTGGTCTGTCATGTTATGCAGGAATGCCGTTTTCATGCGGTCAGCCTCCTGTGCCTTCTCATAGGCCGCATTCAATTGTTGCTCTTGTTGCAGCAGCGATGCCCGCAATTGTTCCAACTCACTGACATGGACGGCCAGTGACTGTTGCATACGCTGGAAGTTGTCTTGCAGTCGTCCCACCTCGTCCTCTTGCCGGCTATGAGGGATATGGGTATTGTAGTGCCCTTGGGAGATATGCCGCGCCGATGCCGTCAACATGCGCAAGGGCAGCAACTGGCGACGAGAGAAGATGCAGAAACTCACTACCAATATAAACAATCCCGCCAGCGAGATGCCATATCCATAACCTATAAGGTGGTAGTACTCGCTCAGTATATCCTCCTTCGGATAGACAATACCCGTACTCCACGAAAGTTTGTTCTGTGTGCGGCCAGGCACCGCCACACGCTGGAAAGGCTTGTAAAACACATAATAGTCCGAACCGTCTTGCCGGAATTTCGTATAGCCTGTTTTGCCCGACACCATAGCCGAGGCTGCATCCCTTATGCTCTGATTGTTGCTGCCCTCATAATACGAGAATACCGTATGATGCTTCAACTTCCGGCTGTCGGGGTGAACAATATACGATCCGTCGCCCGCCAGTAGGGTACAATAACTGTTAGGTGACGGCTTTGTACTTAAAATGATTTTGGACAGCTGTTTCAGATTCATGTCCACCCCCATCACGCCAATTGGCTTACCCTCCGTTCCGAATATAGGCAGACAGAATGTCAGCAGCGCCTCGTCCTCGTCCTTTTCGTCCTTCAACGGACCTATCCATGTGGCCTGACCGGTCTTCATGGGCTCTGCGTACCACAACTGCTCGTAGTACGGCTGACTGCCGAACGCCTCAGCTCGCTTCAGCGTCTGCTTAGTGCTCTCACCGACCCGATACAGGTAAGTGAAAGGTGACAGGTGATAGGTAAAAGGTGAAGGGAGAGTGTCCAGCGCGATGGCGCAGCCTGCTATGTAGGGGTTACTCTCTATCAGTTTCCGACAATAGGTTTGCAGCCGCTGCCCGTCAGCATCTCTCAGGTGCAATAATAAATCCCAGTAGACATTGCCTGCCGCTTGCTCTATGCTCAGTAGTATATTGTCTATCTGCAGCACTGTTCCCGCCAGACTTTGTTCAGCATCTTGCAAAGCCTCCTGCTTCACCGTCTTCCACGTACACTGCAGCACAATGGCCAGCGAGGCCATGAGCAATACAGCCGTAGAGCAAGCCATCAATAGGCTAAGACGTATAGACAGCGTGCTTGCGAGATATCGGAAGATATGTTTCATTGTTTTAAGTTTTAGGCAGATCATCTTCGGCTACAAAGTTACGACATTCTTTCCATATTGCTGCACGTTATGGCTAAAAAATGTAGCTGTGTGTGAATGATTGAGACAACAGTCCACATCCGTGTTACAGCAGGAAAAGTCTATGGAACGCGACATAAAGCCCGTGTCACAGATTCTTAGTACCTTTGCCACCAATAAAACCTAATTATAAAGCTCAACGAAAAAGAAATGAGATGAAGTTACGCTTATTATCACTATGTGCGGCATCTTGCGTCGGCCTTTTAGTGTCGGCGCAGATGCTTCCTTTCCAGAATCCCAATTTGTCGGCCGGCGAACGGGCTGCCGACCTGTGCAAACGCCTGACACTGGAAGAAAAGGCCCTGCTGATGCAGGATGAGTCTCCTGCCATTCCGCGTTTGGGTATCAAAAAGTTCTTCTGGTGGAGCGAGGCACTGCATGGTGCGGCCAATATGGGTAATGTGACAGTGTTTCCAGAACCCATAGGCATGGCCTCGGCGTGGAACCCTGATATATTATATAAGGTGTTTGATGTTGCCTCGACGGAATTCCGTGCTCAGTATAACGAGCGAATGCATCGTGGCTCTGGAGAGGATCAGAAGTTTCACAGCCTGAGCGTGTGGACGCCCAATGTCAACATTTTCCGTGACCCCCGATGGGGCAGAGGACAGGAAACCTACGGTGAAGACCCCTATCTGACTTCTGTCATGGGCGATGCCGTAGTGCGTGGCCTTCAAGGTCCGGAAACCTCAAAGTACCGCAAGCTATGGGCCTGTGCCAAGCACTATGCTGTACACAGTGGCCCTGAATATACGCGTCATACGGCCAATTTGACCAATGTATCACCCCGTGACCTATGGGAAACCTACCTGCCGGCATTCAAATATCTGGTCGAGAAAAGTAAGGTACGTGAGGTGATGTGCGCTTATCAGCGTCTGGACGACGAGCCTTGTTGTGGCTCGCAGCGCTTGTTGCAGCAGATTTTGCGCGATGAGTGGGGATTCCGGTATCTGGTGGTAAGCGACTGTGGTGCAGTAACCGACTTCTATACCTCTCACAAGTCATCTTCGGATGCTGTCCATGCCTCAGTCGTCGGCACACGAGCCGGCACGGATGTGGAATGCGGCTACAACTATACCTATGCTTCTATTCCAGAGGCGGTACGCCGTGGACTGATGACGGAGGCAGAGGTCGACAAGCATGTGCTGCGATTGTTGGAGGGCCGTTTTGACTTGGGCGAGATGGACGACCCGGCACTGGTGGAATGGTCTAAGATTCCCTATTCGGCTATGGATTCGAAGGAAAGCCGCCAATTGGCACTCGACATGGCGCGTCAGTCCATGGTACTGCTGCAGAATAAGCATCATGTACTGCCTCTGAAAAAGGGCCGTGAACGCATCGCTGTCATCGGTCCCAATATAGATGACAAGCCCTTGATGTGGGGCAATTATAATGGCACTCCCAATCATACGGTGACGATATTGGACGGTATTAAGAAGAAACACAAGAATGTCTTGGCATTTCAGGGCTGTGACCTGACTTACGACAAGGTGATGGACTGTCTGATGGCTTCGTGCTGTGCGAAAGACGGGAAGCGGGGTTTGAAGGGAACTTTCTGGAACAATACCGATATGGAGGGCAAACCGGTCACCACTCAAGTTTATACGGAGCCGTTGGCTGTCACCACGGCGGGTATGCACAACTTTGCCCCAGGTGTGCAGATTGAGGACTTTTCGGCCAAGTATGAGACTACTTTCACTCCGAAGGAAAGTGGTGAGTATGTGGTAAACGTTGAGGGCTGCGGCCACTTTGAACTCTACATCAACGGCGAAAAGAAATTCGTGCGTCATACATGGCGTACAACACCCGTTCGGACGGCTATTCAGACTGTGTCGGGTGAACATTATGATATAGAAGTGCGTTTCCAAACGGTCAAGACGTGGGGGGCTAACATGAAGATCAATGTTGCCAAGGAACTGCCCATCGACTACGAACAGGCTGTCCGGCGGTTAGAAGGCATCCAGACGGTTATCTTTGTGGGTGGTATCTCGGCAGCCTTGGAAGGCGAGGAGATGCCTGTCAGCATTGATGGCTTCAAGGGTGGTGATCGTACGAACATTGAGCTGCCTCGTGTGCAGCGTGAGTTCCTGCGGGCTTTGAAGGGGGCTGGCAAGAGGGTCGTCTTTGTCAACTGTTCGGGCTCGGCTATCGCCTTGGAACCTGAGACGCAAACCTGTGATGCCATCCTGCAGGCTTGGTATGCCGGCGAGGAGGGTGGCAACGCTGTTGCCGACGTGCTGTTTGGTGACTACAATCCTGCTGGCAAGCTGCCCGTTACATTCTACAAGCGCAGCGACCAGCTGCCTGACTATGAGGACTACTCGATGAGGGGACGCACCTACCGCTACTTCTCTGACGCCTTGTTCCCGTTTGGCTATGGTCTCTCGTACACCACGTTTGCCGTGGAGAACGGACGGCTGGATGTCGATGCAGTGGGGCGTGGCACACTGACTGTTGATGTGACGAACCGAGGCTCTCGTGACGGTGTGGAGGTGGTGCAGTTGTATGTGCGTAATCCGTCAGACCCCGAGGCTCCGCTGAAGACGCTGCGCGGATTCCGGCGCGTCCTGGTGAAGGCTGGCGAGTCCAGGACTGTCAGCATGGCATTGACGCCTGAAACATTTGAGTTCTTCGATTCGCAGACAAACACCATGCGCACCAAGCCCGGAAAATATGAAGTCCTCTATGGCACCAGCTCTGCTGACTGCAATCTGCAAAGGGCACTGGTAACTATCGGAAAATAGAGTCAAGAAAAACAGCAATAATCAGAACAGTGATGAATATAAGCAATTTTAAGAGACGGACGGCCGTGGTGCTGATGTCCTTCGTGATGTTTGGTAGCGCACAGGCTGCCGTGGATTCCAATTTCTATATTTTCCTCTGTTTCGGACAGTCGAACATGGAGGGTGCTGCACGTCCTGAGGCAGAAGATTTGAAGAGCCCTGGGC
>Ga0256407_10005516_pt1 | contig 20198 bp, 25 predicted proteins | sample RumenRJG_04DNA_FD_193489 | JGI IMG/M metagenome (GOLD analysis project Ga0256407, IMG submission 193489) | Bovine rumen microbial communities from Lethbridge, Alberta, Canada - RJG_04 | ecosystem: Host-associated > Mammals > Digestive system > Stomach > Rumen | place: Canada: Alberta... | reverse complement strand
CGTTATCAAGATATACAAACTTCGGTATTTTTTCTAAATTTAAAATGGCGTTCCTTAAAGCAGATGCGATATTCTGAGTATTTTCCTCGAGCATTATTTCATATCCGACTAATGCCGTTGATTTCCAATCCAAAAATCCGATTAATGTAGCCCTGCAGGGTTTACCCGTAAAGGGGTTTATCACCTGAAAATTTAGTCTTTTACCATCTGCAACAAGAACATCACCGACTTCAATTTTTGATATATCCCTTTTTATATGAGGAATAACATTTTCTTTTAAGGCTTTTTCGCCGTCACGCAAAAGTGTCCATTTGTCAAAATAATTTGCTTTATACCAATTTGCAAATCTTCTGAAAGTAGGTGCAGCAGGAATATATTCAGTTCCCTGAGTTTTGAGTACATACTGCGTTAAAGATATTGCTTTTCCGATACTGAATTTATTCGGGTGCAATAATAATTTTAAAAATATCTGTTTTTCATATTCTGTCAGCGAAGTTCTTGAATAATCTTCATAGTGATAATTAGGGATTAAAAGTTCATAGTTTTTGCTGTTTCCGATAATACGTTTCCATCGTTGAAGTGTTCCTATTGAAATCTTTCCGATTTTTGCAAAAATCTCGGGATACAAAACCTGTGAGTTGTATGCACCTAAAAAATCTTTATCAAACTGTGTTTTGTTTTTTTGATTTTTGCGTTCGTTTTTCCATAGATTTAACAAATCCAAACGGGCAAGTGCTATGATTTTCGCTTTATCGGGTTTGTAAAAATCTGTCGTAACGGGAAGTTGTTTAACTTCGCATATCGGAATAATTTTTGAGTAATACTTTTCCTGAAGTTCGGGCTCAATGCTTGATAACAGAATCTCAAAACTCTTTCCGCCTTTGACTGTAATTTCTCGGATAATGTATTTATACTTTGAAAGCCTGACAGCACGGGTGCTAACGCTCTTGAGTTTCGCTAATTCTTTGATAGTAATGTATTTTTCTTCGTTCATTATGATTACATTTATCACTCTGAACTCGGAAGATTGGAACTGTTTCAAAGGTATTTTGTATCATTGGAACACAGTCTGATAATATTTTTTATTTTTGGTTTAATAATGTTCGATTTAAATAAAATCCTATACAGATTATGTAATTTAAAAATTTTTTATTAATATGTGCCTTATTGTATTTCATCAGAAAGAATACCTGCTCTTATTAATGCAGATGGTGTTATAGTAAACAATTTTACATTCAAATTTTTCTTTTGAATGGTGTAACGCAGTTGATAATAGTATTTATAGTCCTTTTTTCGTTCAATGATAAGAACGCAAGCCGGTTGCTTACCCGTTTTAGCACTATATCTTAATGCTTGCCCTAAACATTCATCACGTTTTCTTGCAAAATCAAATTCGACTGCCATATCGGGAAGTAAACAATCAACTCGGGATTTATCATCTAATTCGTATTCTGAAATTCCATCGTGTTTTCCGCACCAGTATTCTTGATAAACAGCTTCTTTGTACAAGTGTTTTGAAAAAACAGGAAGTGTTATTGTGTTGAATATTAAAAATAATAGTAAAAATTTTTTCATTTATATTTATTTTAATCAAAATTTATAAAATAGTGGCAGTTTATATCGAGTCATTCTTGGCAATGTTTACATTTTTTTGCTGTTTTTACAACAACACCACCGCAATAAGGGCAAATTTTTGTTTCTTCTGGCACGATTTTTCTCCATTAATTTAAATTAATTGTGTGAATGAATATGCCATTAAGCATATAGCAAAAATGAATTGTCCAATAGTGTTCAATACGGTTGCAATAGCTGAAAACTTTCTTTCAAATCCTGTAATCAAGGATATTATAGGAACATAATATGGAATAAATGTTAATATGGCATATATCCCACCAATCCCATATATAATATCTTCATTTTCAGGTTTTGCGAAGTCTAATTTTGCTCCAATTCCTATTATTGAAAAAATTAAATTTATTAAAAAGCAGTAAATAAGTGAAAAGATTGCCAAAAATTTAAAAACAGTTTTTTTCTTGCTTTTCTGTTCTTCTTTTAATTGTGTTTTACATTCGGGACAAACTGTGGAATCCTTAGAAATTATTTCATCACAAAAAGGACAATGATAATTCAACCATTCACCACAATATTGACATTTTTGAATATTTTTTTCAACTTCGTTACCACAAAATGGACATATTTCTAATTCATTATTCATTTTATTACTCCTGCAAATGTTAAACTAAAAAGAAAAATTATTGAAACAATTGTATTAATTACCATTGCAACTGATGAAATTTTCTTTTCTAAATTCAAACATAACGATATAATTGGAATGAAATATGGTACAAACATAAATAATGTATAGAATATAATTATTACTATTTTCATACCAATATCTGCAATTTCTTCCGGTTCTCCTACTGTACATACTAAAGCAAACAATAATGTAATAATAATTGAAGCTATAATTGACAAAATTGACAATATTAAAAAAACATTTGAATAATCTTTTTTATTTTGTTTTTTTATCGGAGTATTACATATAGGACAGATAGTTGAACTTTCAGGAATTAACTCACCGCAAATGGGGCAATGGTAATTCAACCATTCCCCACAGTTTTTGCATTTTTTTGCAGTAAGTTTAATTTCTTCTCCACAGAATGGACATCTTGTTTCGTTATTCATTGGGTAACAAGTTTCCATTTGCATCTCGGTAATTGCCTGTTAATATGGTAATTAAATCAATAAGCCACCATATTCCTAAGCCACCTAACGTAAATAATTGTATATAGCCAAAAGCTATTTTTCCAGTATAGAAGCTGTGTATGCCACCAAGTCCTCCAAAGAAACACCATAAAGCAACAGATGTCTTCGTCGGTCTTTTTACCAAAGATTGTCCATTTGAATCTTTGAATTTATCATGCCACATATAAATAGCATCACATAATACCCATATTGTTGTAATAATCCATCCGCCAAACCATCCTGTTAACAATGTTATCAAAAGCATTGCAATTGCTGTTTTAGTTTTACCAACATAAAATCTATGTGCTCCAATGCCCCCTAAAAAACAAGCAAACAAATATGTTTTTGTCCAAGAATAACCGTTATTTGTTTGATTATTTTGATTATGAGATACAGGTTTTAATTTTTCTCCGCAGTGGGGGCATTGTTCGGCTTGCGGACTGACTTCACCTTCACAATATGGACAGTTTATGTCAAGCCATTCTCCGCAGTGTTTACATTTTTTTGCAGTGTCTATTAATTCACCGCCGCAATACTTACATGTTTTCATTCTTCCTCCTTTTTGTTTTTCCTAATACCCAAAGCCACTGATATAACTATGCAATATGTCCGGATTTTGTTTAAAAAAGTCCTGAATGATTTTTAATTGTTTCTCTGAACAACGACGGTTATCACCATTATTCGCATATTTATAACACATTATAGGTATACCTTTTAATATCAAACTGGGTGGCATACCTTTCGTGTAAAGTGGTTCCTCAGATTCATATGTTTCCTGTTTAGACATGTCTTTTTTTATCGATTGTAGTTCTTTTTGTGAACATTTTGACATATCAAAAACAATATAATTATCTCTGTATACCCTATTATCCCAAGCTTTTGCACAATCTAATGTTATACCAAAGCTCTCTGCTAATTTTTTTATTGAGGATTCTTCCATTTTTTGTTTTTCTTCGGCTGTACAAAGAGATTGATATTTATAATTATTGCCATTTTCATCTAAATTATCTTCTGAATTATATTGGTATTCATTTTTTAATGATTTTGCACAATCTAATGATATACCGCCATGCAATTCTGCAATTTCTTCAAGATCTTGTTTTTCACATTTTTTTTCTTCATTCTCAGAACATTTACAATTTGAAAATAATTTACTTTTTCCTAAATATGATGAGGCTTGAGTTATCTCACCATAAGAGTCTGTATCAGATAATAATCTATATATTCCACAGGAATTAGAAACTCCATAATTATTTGCTATTTCATTTGCATAATCTATGATGTATTTATCATAGGCTTTTTGCATTTTAAAATTATATAATTTTTCAATAATATTTATTGTTTTAACATCATTGGAATAATTAACCATAAAAGTTTCATTTGTTGCGGCATCCAGATATTCAATATATTTATTTAAACCAAATATTACACCTGTAATAAAAATAGTTAGAATAACTATACTTAACAATATAGCTGTTATTTTTGTATTTTTAGCCTTTGAATCAGTTTGCTTTTGTATGCGGTTTTTGTTTATTGTTGTTTTGTCATTTTCTTCGTTAAGCCATTCTCCGCAGTATTTACATTTTTTTGCAGTATCTGAAACTTCACCGCCACAATATTTACAAGTTTTCATTTTTCTCCTTTTTTATTTTTAATCTAATGATTTTTACAAGAAACATATTACTTTTTATCCTGACCGGATTTTACCTTATTGTATAAATTATCTATTTCGTTGTTGCAACAAGAATACCTATAAAAATAATTATTTCGTATTTCCGTTAAAGATAATATATTTTTGTAAATATAGAGTAAAAACGTTATTTCTTTTTTGAAATTATTTATTATTTCATCATATTCTTGTTTAGTAATAGTTCCTTCATTGAATGCTTTTTGGGCATTATTAAATTTATCTTGCATTTGGTATAGGGAATGGATTGAAATATTATTGTTATCACAGCATCTGTATTCTCGAAAAAAATTTTTGTTTCCATATGTTCCATAAATTACATTGCTAATCTCTTCTGCTTTATATTTAAGTAAATCGACATTTTTTCTTTCGCTGTCGACATTTACACCCAAACTTGCTCTTTTTTCTAAAAGAGAAGATTTTTGGGTATATTCGTTTTGTAATTCTTGAAGTTTGTTTTCATAAGTTACAAGAGATGATACAAGTTGTTGTGTTTTTGATTTTGCTTCTTCGCTGTTTTCTTTTTTTTCATTTCTCTGCTGTGCTGGTTCTTCTTTTTGTTTTAGTTTGTTTTCACTATCCTTATTTTGGGAATTTTTTTCGATTTGATTACTTTCTTTTTTCTTTGTTTCTGCAATATTTTGTTTTTGTACTAAACTAATTTTTTTGTTTACACTAATAATATTGTTCAAACTTATAATAATTGTGATTATAAGAAAACCATATAAGGCTATTTTTAAAAACATATTTATATTTTTATTATCCGAATTTTGAGAAAGAGTTCCCTTTGTCTCATTATTCTTCTTCTTTTGGTCTGCTGTTAGCCAAGAACCACAATGCTTACATTTTCTTGCCGTTGCGAAAATTTCCTTACCACAATATGGACAAGATTTGGTATTTTTGTTTGTTGTTGTTTGATTATTTTCTTCATTGAGCCATTTACCGCAATGCATACATTTTTTTGCAGTATCTGAAACTTCTTTGCCACAATATTTACAAGTTTTCATTTTTCTACCTTTATGTCCTATTTTTGTACAAAACAAAATACCTATTTGCAATGATTTTTTACATCATATTTATTTACCAAGGATACATCTTGCACCTTAAACAACAATATACTTGAGCTTGAGTATTTATACCTTCATCAAGGCAACTATCAATAAAATTTTTAACTTGTTGTTCTGAAAAATCAGAGGCAACATAATCTACATCATAACCTTTATATACAAGATCTGTTACATCATCTGCCATTAAATCTCCTATTTGACAGAAAGTATAATTATTTGTAGCAGCTTTATAATCAGTATTAGTAGAAGTATCAGCAGCTGTTTGTTTATCTTTAAAATTTGAAATTTGGTTATAATCTTTTTCCATTAGTTTGTATATTTTACTTTCTTGCCCAACATCTTCATATCCTTGCTCCGTTGTATTAGCTGTTTTAATAATTTTTTCTATTGCATTGGAGTTAAGATTGTCAAAAACACCACTTTTATTAAAAATAATTAAAATTATAATGACGAGAAAAACAACAAGAGTTATACATACAACAAGAATGAACGTTTTAGTGTTATTTGCATCATTTTTTATTTGTGCATTTTTATTTAAAGACTTTTGTTGATGTTCTTCAATAAAGTTTTCGCCACAATGAATACATTTTTTTGCAGTAAAAGGAACATCTCCTCCACAGTATTCACACGTTTTTATATTAGGCTTATTTACTTCTGTCTGTTCATTTTCTTCATTAAGCCATTCACCACAGTGCTTACATTTTTTTGCAGTATCTGAAACTTCACCACCGCAATATTTACAATTTCTCATAATTTTATTATTATCTCCTTTAATTAATATTACATATTGTTTAAAAAGTTCTACATCAAATTAATATAGGCATAACCTGATGAAAAATATCCGCCACTTATTTTGAGTTTATATTGTTTTCCTTCCGGAACATCAAAAACTACATAACCTCTTTTTTGCACTCCCGGATTCAAACTGTCAAAATAAAATGCTTTATTGTCCGGTAAATACATTGCTGATTCTGAATCAGATTCGTAAGAAGATCCGTTTTCATCAACTAATTCAAAATCGGGAATCATTCTTGATTGAGTATCTTCATTTTTTGCAGAAACATCGACAATTAAGTAGTTTGCGTTTGCAGTTTTTCCAAAATCGTAAGAACCTATACGTTTCTGAGAATATACTTTGTATACCTGATAACTAATATAACCAACTTTAACATTCTCACCTTTTGAATAAGTTGTATTAGAATTGGTCATTTCTATATCACTATCTATACATCCACTTACAAAAAAACTCACACATAAAATTAAAAAAGCCATTAATGTTTTTTTCATTCTTATATCCTCCGATTTATTAAAATTCTATTTTTCTGATAGTTTTATTTTTTTTCTTAGCAGGAAAAACTAATTTGTCTTGTATATCAATTAACTCATGGGGTTGAAGTTTGAAATCCGCCGCAAAAGAATCTATATCATGCCAAACTTTACCATTTGTTCTACTTTTAATCAGGCTATCAACCTTAACTTCATCAAGGCAATTTATTGTTAATAAAATGTTCTTGGAGCATTCCATAACATTGATTTTTTTGTTTTCTGCAACTTGAAAAGCTTCTTTATACAAAGCATCTTCTTTAATGCTTAATGCTTTTTCAAACCAAATTTTAGCTTCATCAAATTTATCATTTTTTAACTCTATTAACCCTTTTTTATAATATTCTTCAGATGAATCAATCTTTATATCAGAATTATTTTGGGTTCTTTTAGTCTTATATGAATATGTACCATTATCGTAGAATATAACTGAGTTTTGTGAATTGTCTTTAGTATAGTATTTTTCATATTCTTTCAATTTGTATTGAGTCAATTCAACCATAGTTTGATATTCTTCATTGTTTGGAGCAATGGTCAAAGCCTTTTGAAATGATTCTAATGCTTTTTGAAATTCATATTTTGTAAAATACATTAAACCGTTTTTATACAAAATGCTTGTATTTGAATTGGTATCATCATTTATATTGTACAAAGTATCTATAATTGAATTATTATTTTTGTTATCTTTGCTGTTTGATTTTAAATTTGACATATAATATCCTTTACAAAATATCTATTGTTAAAACCACAGAGTTATCTTCCAATATTTCTTCATTTTCTAATCTCATAGAAGAACTTTTTTGAACTTTTTGTTTAACATTATTAATTGTTTCTTTTTGAACAATTTCTCCGTAATGATTATTTACATCTTTATATTTTTGATAAGCTTCTTTGTTTGATATGTTTCCTGAAATTTTAAATTCATAATTATCTTTATCATTTTTATAAAAATTTAAAGTGTAATTATCACTACAACAAGTTATTTTTCCGTTGTTATTTTCAGGATAAAAGCCAATATCTTCTAATGTTTTAATTAGTAATTTTTCATCTGCAAATACCGTTTGAAATACTTGTTCGGTAATATTTATCGGTTTTTCTTCAGCTTTGATTGTTGTATTCTGATCGACTAAAGAAACTTCTGAAAAAATATCTATATTTGAATATCTTTTCATATCATTTATAAATTCATTGATTAATTTTTCGTCATCATATATTGAAAAAACAGCACATAATTTACCTTCTCTTATGCTCCAAACAAAATAATCATTTTTATTGGATTTAAAATGTGTTTTTAATATGCCATATTCTTTGGTTACATCGTAACCGGCAGCAATAATATATTTCTTTATTTGGGACAAATTTGTATAAGAAGTATATTTAAGTTTTTCCATACTTCTTACCCAAGCATTAAATTTTTCTTCTCCCATGACAATGTACATTGCAAGAGCCAAAGGAATTAAACTAATATTTATTGACATATTAAATCTCCTGTTAATACTTTAAAATTCAACTGTACGACCACCTCGTGATTTGTTTACTGATATTTTTTCGTTTGATGATACTTCTTCACTATTGTTATAGCCATCTCTGTCACTTTGAATAGATGCAGTTATTGCTCTTTCATTTGCCCAATTTCTGATTCTTATAATTTGTTCTGATTGAGTTACAGATAAAGGAACTGTGTTTTTTATAACTTTTAATAAATCTTCTTCAATTAATTTTCTGTCATTAGAGAAAGCTTCAAATAATGCAGATACAACAACTTGTTCTATTTCTGCTCCAACAAAACCTTCTGTTTGTGTTGCGAGTTGATTTAATAATGCGTTTGAAATTTTGAAAGATTCTGAAATACTATTTTTTAATCTTTTTTGTAAGTGTAATTTAAATATTATTTCTCGCTCTTTTAATGTTGGTAAATCGACAAAAAAGATTTCATCAAAACGCCCTTTTCTCAACATTTCAGCAGGTATAGAACTAATATTGTTTGAAGTTGCTATTACGAAAACCGGTTTTGTTTTTTCCTGCATCCAAGTAAGAAAGGTTCCAAAAATTCTTGTAGATGTGCCACCATCTCTTTCAGAGCCGTTTCCAAAACCTTTTTCAATTTCATCAATCCACAATATTGAAGGAGCAACAGCTTCAGCAGTCTTGATTGCATTTCGCATATTTTGTTCTGAACTTCCAACAATACCAGAAAAAATCTTGCCTATATCTAATCTTAAAAGGGGTAGTTTCCACATTGCACTCATTGCTTTTGCTGTTAATGACTTTCCACACCCCGGCACACCTGTTATAAGGATTCCTTTCGGTGTTGGCAAATTATAACTTTTTTGAGCTTTATCACTCCAAGAATTATTTCGTTTTTTTAACCATCTTTTTAAATTTTCCAAACCACCAACATCATCAATATTTATATCTGATTTTACGAATTCAAGAATTCCTGTTTTTTTGATAACTTGGCATTTTTCTTCCATAATTATTTTTAAGTCATCCATTGTTAATTTGCCGTCATCAACCATTGCCCTTGCAAAGGCATTTTCAGCTTCTTGAAGTGTTAATCCCTGTGCGGCTTTGCATAATATATTTCTTTCTTCATCTGTTACAACTATTTCTATTCCGCCAGTCTCATTAGCTTCAATCATATCGTCTAATAGAGCTCTGATTTCATCTATAGATGGTAAGTCAAAATCAACGACAGTAACCTCTTTTTGCAGTTCAATTGGGAGTTGCAAAACAGGAGCGACAATAACAACATTTTTAGGCTTTCCCCCTCTTAAAGAAGCTGCGACATCTCTGATTTTTCTTATTAATACTGGATCTGCCTGCCTATTGTTATATCCCAACATAGAGTGAATATCTTTTAAAATCAATATTGCAGGATCATTCAAATTATCAATATATTTTAATGCTTCAACAGGATCATTTATATTATTAACAGTACGATTATCTTTGACATTTATTAATCCGTCTGTTTGACTCCAAATATAAACATCTCTTAATGTCTTTATCAATTTGTCATCTTGTGCTATATCTTCAATAAGTTCACAAATTCTACTTTCTTCCCAAGTTGGAATATAAATGAAAGTAAAATGTGCTTTAAATAAATTTGCTAAATATTGTTTTGTTTTTTCTGTTCCTTGTGTTTCTAACATAATATTGTTTCCTTAAGCATTTCAACAGCCTGTTGATAATTTCCCATTCCGTTTAAAATTATTTTTGATTTGTTTTTATCAAATCTAATTTCAATTTTATTTTTAAAATTTTGAAGTATATTTTCGTTGTATCTGTCAGATAAAAAATAATATTTTTGATTGTCAGAACCAACCCAAGGTCGTGAATAATCAAGTTTGGTAATATCAAAACGACCATCAATGAGAATATCTAAATATTTTTTTAGTTCCATAAAATCATTATCTTGCAATATTTCAGAATATTCATAACCGGTAAACAATAAAACTGAAAGTCCCATATTATGTACAGCTTTTGAAATTTCAGTAACAGGTTTAATCTGTTCAAGAGGTTCTCCACCTAAAAATGTTATACCTTCAATTTTCTCGGAATATTTGTTTATAAGAGCAATAATATCCTTTATGTTAAATAATTTGCCATCCTTTTTATTCCACATTTGAAAATTGGCACATCCTTTACATTTTAAAGAACATCCTTGTGTCCATATGACAAATCTTTTACCCGGACCCTCAACAGTTGATATAGGAATATAATTATTAATCCTAATATTCATTTGTTTGCTGCCCTATATTATAATTTTGTTCAACAATTTCATGTTGATGATATTCTTGTGTAAATTCAGACTTTATGGTCTTGGCATTTGTTAACGTTTCAACTTCTTTTATGTATTTTAAACAGGTTTTTCCTTTTATATTAACTGTTTGTGATTCGATTTTTCCATCCGGATATATTCTGATTTTTATTTGTTTTTTCATATATTGCTACACCTTATTTTCATTACTTATTGTTGAGGAACACCTAACACTGCGGATAAAATATAAAAAGGAATTGACAGTATTGTTCCACCAACATCAACTATTGTTTTTAATGCTGGTGAAGAATCTTTTGCTATTGTTATATATCCAATTTGAGAATTGTTTTTTAAAGATACTCGATTTTCTATATTTTTATAATTATCATCATTTGAATAATATAATGTTATAAATAGAATCATTCTGTCTGCATTATATTTATTCGGTAATTTATCAAAAGTGCCAATTTTAGTATGTATTATATGGTATATATCTGATTCAATTACATGAGAAATGGCACTATATTTAACATCTTTATATTTATAACTTATGATATTTCCATTTTTATCTAATATTAATGTTACCAAACATTCTGAGAGAACGGAAAATCCTTGTGTTTCTGTATTATAATTACTTGGCTTCCAATATTTTATAATCTTTTTTTGTTGTTCTTTTGCATATTTTTCTATAATACTTTTATCTATATTTTGTTCAGCACCAATAATTAATTTAATTGTTTTATATATATTATCATTTAAAGAATCTGGCTTAATTGACTTATATTCTATATTTATAGCTGGAACATACCCAATTTTTTGCTCTTGTTCATATGTTGTTGTACCAATTTGTGCATAAGTATTATTTTTTGTATTAATATTAAATCTTGTAACCGTATAAGAATGGATATCTCCCTTTAACAGTTTTACATCATAAAACAAATTATCATTATTTTTAGTAATACTGTCTGTATCAAGTTCAACTGTTTTATAATCTTTCGCCTCTATGGGAATCCAATTTGCTGCCAAACAAGTGTTTTGTCCTATAAATATTATTAAAAAAATTGCAAATATTATATTTTTCATTATTTGTTCTCCTCTATTCAAAATAATCAGAAACTGCATTAAAATCCGAACGAGATGTTGATGGATTTGTCTTAGCTTTATTATTAGCATTCGTTGTATTATTAGGACTTATCGTTGGAACTTCTTTAACAGGAACGAGTACTGGTACATTTTGTTTAGTTAGATGATATTCGTTTTTTTTGCCATTATTAGTTGTATTAGTTTCTTGTTTCTTATTTTGGCTAACAGACTTTGCTTTGTTTTCAGTTTTATTTACAACCTGTTTTTCTTTTATTGTTTTGTTTTCATTCTGATGTTTGACAGAAGTTGTGTCTTTTTTGTTTTCTTTTGAAGGTTCTTGTTTGGCTTCAGTTTTTGTTGTTGATTTTATTTCTTGATTTGTTTGCGTATTATTTTGACCATTATTTATAGTAGTTTTATTATCTTTAATAGTTGTTTTTTGAACTGTTGATGACGCATTGCTCTGTTGCGTTTGAACAGATCTTTGTTCGATAATAGATTTATCAAGAGGGTATGAGAGATATAAAATATTTAAATACGCTAAAATTAAAGACAAATATAATGCTCGCCACCAATAACGCACTTTTACATTACTAAATTCAACATCTTTAGTTTTAATTTTGAAATTTGAATATTCTTTATCTGTCGAATTTATTTTTAATTTATTAGCATCAGTTGATTTATCTGATTTATACAAAATTACCTGTTGTAATATATATTCAATTTTACTTATATTAGTGTTAAACTCATTTAATAAATTATCATAAGCTTCGTCAATTTTTTTTAACTGGGTTTTACATCTTGTTTTTAATTTATCAGAAGCTGATTCGTCAATAGTCCAAACTTTTTTTGCCGAATTATAAGCTTTTTTTATTTTGACAATAGAAGAGCTATTTTCTAAACCTAATATATTAAAAAATTCCGTATTATTATTCATTTTTTAATCCTTATATGGTTTATTTAAATTACTAATCCATTTTTTTAGTTTATCTTCATTTGCTTTGAATAAACTACTTATATACATTTGTCGTTTTTCAACATTATGTGAACGATTACTTGCATAACAAGAGAAAATAGAGAAAAAATCAATTAACAATATCGCCGAAATAAAATAAAATAGATATTTTGAATACGATAAATTTATTATGTTTGTTAACAAATAAACCAAATAACATATTGCTGAATAAAAAACAAAAACCAGAATAGAGAGACCACAACTTTCTGCATTTTTACTGCTAAATTCATTATCAATAGGAATAGATGATTCAACTGTATTTTTACTATATAAACTTTTAATAAAATAATAATCTTTATTATCAGAACCATAATGATATTTAATATAGCCCATAGGTTCCCAATAACATGTTATCTCTTTAGTAATATCTATATCAGAAGTTCGTAGATTTTTATAATGATCACCTCTTTTTTTTAATTCGGTATTAATTTTATTTTTAAGTTTTTCTTTTACAACTTTTTTATACTCATTAAATTTAGTATCGGTATTTACATTAATATCTAACAACTTAATATTTTTATTTCGATTTTCTGTATCAATAGAAGTACTATTTTTTATGAATAAACCATAATAGGTATTATATTTTTCCTTTGAATTATAACCACAAAAAGCATTTGTATAGGATTCATCAACTGTAAATTTTTGATCATCCCAATATGTATATGTTTTAGCAACAGTTTCTTCTTCTGGTGTCTCATATCTGTTGTAATGACCTAACCAATCTTTTTCATATTCAATTTTTACTCGTCCTGTTTTTTCTTTTTCCCATTCAACACGATCATTACCAATAGTTGCACTTACTTGAGCAGTAGCATTAAAATCACATTCAAGAAAAGGTACATATATAAAATCTATGATTTCAATTTTTGAGTTTATTATATCAAGTGGAACATTATCGTTCCCTTTTTGCAGATAATCTAAAAACTCATCAATAAATGAATTTTTTGAAAGATTTATTTTCCCGAATTTTTCCTTAAATTTATACATTATTTAAAACCCCTGATTTATTTTTTATCAATTTCGTTAAAATAGGGGTTAATACAAAAAGAAAAATAACTGATAACAGAGATTTGTTTCTTTTGTTTTTATTGAGTAAATTATCTAAAACAGATAATAAATTTAACAGATATATAAAAGAGATAGGAAATTTTGTATATAAAGCCAAAAACGTATAAAAGATATTTTTTTGATTGTCAATAAAACTTCTATAAATTAAATAAAGAACTAATATCAGTTCTAATGTTAGAAAAAAATAAAGAGTGATTTTACTTTGTCCCAAATAACCATAAATTAAAAAAGCAGGAAAAGGTATTATAAAAGTAAGAAAAGTTAGACCTAAATCATCATAATTATTAAATATTACTATACGTTTTTGCCATCCCAAAACTATACCTATTATAATGGGAAACAATAAACCTATAAAAATTAAATTATTAGTATCTGTTTGTGATAATTCCATAATTTCATTTCATATATTTTTGAGATTACAAAATGTTCAAAATGTTATATTCTTTTGAAAGTCTTATTTTATAGGCTTTTTTAAAGTTTAAATTAAAAAAAAACAAAATAAGATAACATTTTTCGCCATCTTGCTTTTTCCAATGTTTGCTATATGATTAGTATTGTTCAAATTAAAATGTTTAATATAACATTTTGAACAAAAAGTTATCTTGAAAAAATGTTATATTCTCTTTTTTAAATACTCTTTGTTTGTTAGTTTATAAAATAAAATTAGTGTAACTTTCGTCTATTTCATCTTGTTCAATTCCGATATAACGGAGAGTTATTTGTGGACTTGAATGATTAAATATTTTTTGCAGCATAGCAACATCTTTATATTTTTTATAGTGATGATACCCAAAAGTTTTTCTCATAGTGTGTGTTCCGACAATTTCTTGAATTCCGGCTTCTTTACAGCTCTTTTTTATAATATGATAAGCGGCAAATCTTTCTAACCTGTTTTTAAATATAGACATAAACAAAGGTTCTTCTAAATGCCTATTCTTTGTGAATTCTTCTAAAATGGGTTTCAATTTAGCATTTATAGGAAATTTTTTAAATTTCCCTGTTTTCTTTTCAATAATTTTAATGTGCGTTTTTCCTTTTACATCACTCACATTTAATGCCAAAATATCCGAAATCCTCAACCCACAATTAGTTCCGATAATAAAAAATAAAAGGTTTCTCATACTTTGCTTTTTAAGAATTTCTTCAACCCTATGTAAATCATCTTTTTTTCTGATAGGTTCGACTGTCGTCATATTTTCTCCTTTTTTAAACTGCCTGATAATTTTTATAAAATATTTAATCAGGAAACAATATTCAATTAAAAATAAGTCAAAAATTAACTCTGTGTCAAAACCAATTCAAGAATTTTGACAGCATTTTGTTGTTTTGTGTCTTTTTTCTTCATTAAAAAATATAATTAAAATACTCTTTGAATTTTATGCCGGAATGATACGTTTTAGACATATTTAGTTGATGTTTCCCGATAAAAGAGCAATGAATGGTGTAGCTTGAAAGGAGCTTGATATGGTCGAAAAAGATTACAAGCTATATGGAACAAAAATTTTAAATTTAAAAACACAAGAAATTGGTATATTAATTTGCTTATGGAAAAACAAATATGCTGATAAAACTGTTGATTTTGCAACTTGTGTAGATAAAACCGGTAAGCGCTACAATATTGAACTTGATAATATCAGAGGTTTTGAAGATGATTTAAGTTAAGTATTTATTAATTAAATAATTAGAAGCAAGTCCTAAACTGTATAATTTATCATATATATTATTTCTTATTGGATTCTTGTTGTTAAAATTATTGATAACTATTTGTTTGAAAATGTTATAATATTGTTTTGAATATAGTTGTATTATGCCCTGTTCATGAATTTTTGGGGCTACTAACATAGAAAGCAGTCCTTGATTTATTAATTGTTTTACCAAAACATCGTCTTTTTCTTTAAATGCTGTATTTGTTATGCCAGCAATTAAATCTGCAATTTGTATTGAGCTAGATAGTTTAGAATCTTCTGATTTAAAAGGTTTTGCAATATTAATTATATGATTTTTTTTACCGCTAAGAAAATTTAGGCTTGGGAATTTTAGTTTTTTTCCAACGAAAGAGTTTATAATTGCAGAATGTGCATCTAAAACTTTAGATTTATCATATACAACTTCAATTTCCCCATGTCTAGAACTCATTTCAGCACACAATGTAAATAAAGCGGTGTAAGAAAAATCTAATGTATATTTATCTACATCTTCATCTCCTGATAAATCTCTTAGTTCAGAACATATACAATCTTTGTTGTTGCTAATCCAATAACAAAATAAGTTGTAAAAATCATATTTTTTAGGTTTTTGGATAACGTTCCCATATTTATTTAAAAACATTCTTGCTGCATATGTCTTATTGGCTTGCTTTAAAATATTTGCAAAATCATAAATAATATTTATAATATCAGGATTTTTATTTATTGATAATTCTTTATACAATTCATATGTAATATAATGATGAAAACCACTATAATAAAGCATACTATTATTGTTCGAGATGCAAGGTTCTATTATATACTCAAAAAATTTTGCACATAAACCATATTTTTTATCGAAGCATATACAGCACCATTATTATTTATTTTATGTAATATATCAGTAATTATTTGTTTTCGATTATTTCTTTTATTTAAAAGTTTAAATTTTAATTCTTTTGACTTTATTGAATAAACATTACAAATAGAATCGATGATTCGTGTGGCCGTACATTCATCAATATCTGTTGCAGCATATGAAAAAAATTCTTGATCTTTGTTTAACAAATCATTGCCTGTAAACCCTGATTCGTCCATGTATACTAGTCTTGCCATAATTCATCCTATAAATTCCATTAAATGTGAAAATACAATGCTAGTCTTCTGCAAAGAAATCCTCATCTAATTTTTTGATTTCTATTTTGGTTTTTATTTGAACACCAATGTTATGTTTTATCATTAATTTGGTTAATTCACCACCATTAATAAGTCTTATAACTAACCCTTTTTTGGAGGCATCTCCTGCCTTTTTCTTGGCTTTTTCGTCAAAATAACTTGTTGTTATAAAAACACCTTTACGTACGGGGAACAACTTAATGCTCCGGCAAAGTTTTGCATTTCTTTTCATTAACTTTATTATCAGAATACCTCCTTGCTTGTAAATATATTTTTTCAAGACCTAATTCATCTTCATCAATAATTCCATCAATACCACCATCATGACTTAATTTTGTCATAGACCCAACACCATAATTCATTTTTTCCATAAGATTTAAAACGATTTCTTCAAACCGTACTGGATCTACGCTTTTAAGTTTTGACAATAATTCACTTTGTAAATTTTCTTTATAAGAATTTTGAGCAAAATCAAGCATTTCATCTGGAGTTTGTACAGTTTCTATTTTTTCAGATTTACTCTCAACCTCATTCGAATTATCAATATGTCTATATTCTCTAAATGATTCATATTGTTCCAAAAATTTGAGATTTAATTTATCTAATTTTGACTTAGCAACCTTCATCCCTTCTGCTGTTATTTTCGATGTTGCTCTTTGAGGTGATTCTATTAATCCGGCTTTCTTTAAATATGTTCTTGCCCAAGCAATTCTATCTTTAAAAACTTTTTTAGGATTATTTGCATATATTCTGTTTCTTTCTTCTTCTGTTAGATTCAATTGATCAGCAATAGTATTGGTAATATCTTCTCCGGAACGCTCAACCCCATCGCTGAAAAGCTTAGGAACGGGTGACATTAATTCATCATATGTTGGAATAGCCATACTTAACTCCTTTTTCTTTTAGGTTATCACAAACATAAACTATAAACTTGCCTAAGTTTTGTCTTACTATTTTTTTGCTATAATAAATTAAAGGATAAATATTATTATGTTTTTGAATTTAATTTTGTCTTCTACTGAAAATGATTATATAGATTTTAAACAAAAATGGTATTCAAAAGATAAATTGGGAACGGTTAATTTAGTCCATGACATTTTATGTATGAGTAACTCTCTAACAAATAGTAGTGAAAGATACATAATTATTGGTGTAGAAGAATCTAAGACTAAATCAAAAATTATACATGATGTTTTACAAGATTCAAATTCTAGACAAAGTGCAGACATTATCCAAACATTAAGAAACTATATGTCTATTATTCCAAACATTGAAATATTAAGAGAAAAAACAGATGATGGCTATATTGATATTATAAAAATAATCCCTGCGGTAAGGGATTTGCCTTATGTCTTAAATAAAATTTGTGAATACCAAGATGGAAATGGTAAAAAACATACTGTCAGAAAAGACTGGATATATTCAAGAAATTCTGATAGAAATACTCCAATAGATGAATGTTGTACGAAAGCAGAATTAGAAGAACTTTTTGCAAGAAAAAAAGGGGAACATCTTCCGGTATTAGATAGATTTTCATTATTTTTAGACGATATACAAAATTGGAAACGACCAAGACGATATGATAATGAAGAAATAAGCGAAGATGCATTTTACTATGTAAAAAATCATAAATATAAAATAGTATTGCAGCCTTTAGATTACGATAAATTAATAAAATTAGAAGATGCAGCTAACTATGCTCAACTTTTATCAGATACGGCTTTAGGTTTAGAATATTGGAACTATAGAAATAAGCCTAACCATTCTTGTTACGATGATTATTATCATTGGTTTAACATTGAGCTATGGGCTGATAATACTTTAATAGAAGTATTTAGCATAATGAAAATTTTTATAAAATATTTCTTTAGAGATAATAATTATAGCGAAAAACAAACTTTTTATTTGCCGACTATGGAAGATGTTCGACGAATTTACAATATAAAAACAAAGTGTGATATTGAAGCATCTTTTGTATGGAAGTTGTGTAAATTATTATTTTTATCTGAGTTAGGAGATAATTCTCCACTTTTATTAGAAGATGCGTCAATTATTTTAGATGCATTAAATTATGATTATTTACAAAATACTTGGGACTATCTTAATCAAAATAAGGATTGGATTTATAACTCAGTAAAAAAACAACAAAATATATAATTAATTTGAACATATTTTGATCGGCTATAAAACTGGGTTTGAATTAATTTGCCGTTTTATCCATTCCATGATGACGGAAACAAGATAATCTTGTTCGGTTTGGGTAAGTTCTCTGTGTTGGAAGAATTTATGCCATTTTTCGATACAGCCGCGGCAGCAGGTAGCGGTGGCGTGTTGAGCAATGAATACCGGATGACCTCGCATTGGGGTTTGTTTGCCGTCATTAACAGGTTCTGCCGGAGCAACTCTATCCCGAATAAAATCACAGGCATGAGAATATATAGTATCAAGTCCTTTATCCTTGATATATTCAAGTTCTTTTGCCCGGAGTCTAAATCTGCTCCTAAATTTTGATTTTGCCAATCTATCACAAATATCCATAAGAATATTGTATCACTTTTGAACATTAATAAAATACCGATTAAATTTTTGCTGAATTTTCCAAAACCTTCCGACTAAAATGTCAAATTTGCGTTCTTTTTTGTCAAAATCCCTGACACATTGCACTTGATACATAGCATTTTATGAACTGTACCCGAAAAAGTGGACATGTATTTTATGGTATGTGTTGAGAGATTGGAACTCTCGACCTGATATTTAATTGTCATACACAATTTAACTCTGTATTGAAGTAAAATCAAGTATTTTAATACAAAATATATCGTTTTATGTCGATAAATAAAAATTCAGCCTTTCTTTAATTTTTTAAATCAAAATTTATTTTACCAAACATTATAGGAGCATATCGGTTTATTAATACGACAATTAAAGATGCAATAATTAATGAAGCGATTGTTACAACTGTATTTATAGATAAACGGTTTAAGTTTGTATTTGTTTGTAAAAAAGTTAAAAACGCTACAACAAAGTGTCTATGTACCAAAAATACACCTAATGTATTCTGCCCTAAAAAGTTAAGTATTCGTTTTTTTATCGGAATCTTATATATTAAAATACCTGCGGATATTATACTCAAACTTCCTGTCAGAGAACAAAACAAGAACGCAGGTATGTTTGGGTAAACAGCATTTGCCATTAGTACAAATTCATGCGTATAATCAGTCAAACTAAAACCATATATGAACAGTAAGCTTGAAACTAACATTAGAAGTATTAAATAGATGTTTTTAATGTTTACAAGTTTTTTTATACATGGTTTTATTAGTGAACCGATAAGCATAAATCCTGCCGCAACAAATGCTATATCATAACTTAAAAAATTCCCGTTTTGTGTTAATACATCATTATGATGCGGTAAACAAAAACCTAATGCAAAGAAAATCGGAATTGCAACAAAAACGGCATATTGCATTTTTAGTTTTAATTTATTTACCAACATATAAAATAATTCAATATAAATTCTTGCAACAAATAGTACAACAATAAACCATAAGGAAGTTAAAGTATGAATATGAGCAAAATTAATCCAAGA
>Ga0256407_10005515_pt1 | contig 20200 bp, 21 predicted proteins | sample RumenRJG_04DNA_FD_193489 | JGI IMG/M metagenome (GOLD analysis project Ga0256407, IMG submission 193489) | Bovine rumen microbial communities from Lethbridge, Alberta, Canada - RJG_04 | ecosystem: Host-associated > Mammals > Digestive system > Stomach > Rumen | place: Canada: Alberta... | reverse complement strand
AGAATATAATGGACAATGATTGGCGCATGGAGTATTAATAATATGAAAAAAGGCTTTACTTTAGCGGAAATTTTGATTGTATTGTTTATATTGGGTATTGTCTCAATATTAACAGTGCCGTCGTTGCTTGAGATGTATAGATTTAGAATATATACAGCTAATTTTAATCGTGTTACTTCACAATTGACCACTGCATTAAGTAACGCTATTACAGACCAAAATGGTGATAATATAACGGAAGAAGTTTTGGCGGATGGTATATATGCTACAAAATATGGAAATTTTAATTTGTTAAATGCTGATTCGCCAACACAAGATGACCCAAACAAGGGAAATATATATAAAGATTTTCTTGAAAACTATATGAATGCTACTGAGATCATTGGACCTGAGTATTCTGTAAAGGAGGATGGTACCGAAGATACAACGTTAAATTGGCCGTATCCTGACATTGAATATATCAATTTAAATGGTCAATCTTGGAGAAATTGGGCTAAATTTAAATTAGGAACTGATGCTTTTAAATTGTTTTCAAATGATATGGGTGCTTGTGGAAAGACTCCTCAAGGTGCGGTGTTATGTATAGGTTATACAACCGGCATAGGTAATAAAACCGAGCTTAAGAAAACTTATATTCACCTCACACCGAGGGTAAATGTAAGTTTAGACGATGGTACATACAAAAAGGAAACTGTAAATGAAATTCGCAGGGGTGCAATTTTCGTATATCTTGATACAAATGGTCCAAAACCGCCAAATGCAACAGGATATGACTTTTTCATTTTGCAGGTAAATAATGACGGAACATTATCTGATGTATATGTGTCATCTAGTAACTGGGTGAATGGCGTTGGTATCCCTGCAGAGAATATATCTTTGCCAAAAGCTTCAGAATGTGCACAAGTTGGCGCTACAACCCCTGGCGGAAATGGTGAAAGATCCTTAAAAGCTTTCGGCTGCTATACTCGAGTTATGGAAAATGGTGGCAAAATAACCAAATTTGAAAATGAAAGCTAAAAATAATATTGTTTTTGCTTGATAATAGAATATTTTTAATATAAAATACCGTTGTAAAGCGGTATTTTTTAATAAGGAGATTTTATTATGTCAAGAAAACCAATTATTGCAGGAAACTGGAAAATGAATCTTTGCCAAAGTGAAGCAAAGGCTTTATTTGACGGTATCAGTTCTTTTGTTTCAAATTACAAAGCAACTCAATTGCCGACAGTGATTATTGCTCCTGTATTTACTTCATTAAACCAAGTTCATGCAATCTCTTGTGATTGTGGTTGTGGAGGTTGGAAGTTATCTGTTGCAGGTCAAAATTGTCACTGGGAATCATCAGGTGCTTATACCGGTGAAATTTCAGTTGAAATGTTAAAAGATGCGGGATGTTCCTATGTAATCATCGGTCACTCTGAAAGAAGACAATATTTCTCTGAAACAGATGAAATGATTAACAAAAAAGCAAAAGCTATTTTAGCAGGCGGCTTGATTCCGATTATTTGTTGTGGTGAATCACTAGAACAAAGAGAATCAGGCGTTACAGATTCTTGGATTGCATCTCAAATCAGAGCTGCATTATCAGGAATTTCTTCAGAAGATGTTGCAAAATCTGTAATTGCTTATGAACCAATTTGGGCAATAGGAACAGGCAAATCTTGTGATAGCGAAGAAGCAAACAGAGTTATCAAGATGATTAGAGGTGTTGTTGCTGAATGTGCAGGCGCATCTGCAGCAGATTCAATAAGAATTCTTTATGGCGGATCTGTAAAACCATCTACAATTGAAGAACAAATGTCAAAATCTGATATTGACGGTGCTTTAATTGGAGGCGCTTCATTAAAAGCGGACAGCTTCAATGAAATTATTGAAAAGACAATGAAAGTTGCTGTATAATTAGCTTATATATTGATTAAAAAGACCTTTGGATTATCCAAGGGGCTTTTTTTAATTCATATTAATAATATTATCGGAAGTTTTTGTGGTTAAATCCCAAAATCTTCCTTATGCCCCATTTCTTTGACCGCAAAGAAACGGGGCGCAAAGAAACTCCCCGACCTGACGCTCCGTTCGTTAATCATTTGTATTTGCTCCACATCAAGCGGAATAACTCGCTAAATAATACGCAACGCAGTTAAAACTGCGCAAACATCAATATATATATTTTGTTCCCGCTCAAACAAATTCCGCCTTGAATTTGTGTCGCAAACAATGATTACTCACTGCGCAAAGGTCGGAAAAAGCAATATTTTGAAAAATTTCGACCTTCACGAAGCGAACAATAAGTGTATTGTTCTGTAATATCAGAGCGGGCATTGTTTGAACGAAGTGAGTTTGCCCGCTTGTGGCAGAACAATTACAACTTATTAGTAAGCGAAGTGGCGGTCGAGAGTTTCTTTTTGTCTATTTTCTTGTCGGTACAAGAAAATAGACTGCAGGTGCGGGGTGCATAACCCCGCATAAATAAAGTACGATAAGTTTATTTTAATTTCCGATAATATTATTTATGTTATTATTTGTATATGACAAATTTTATGCAGGCAAAATTCTTAATAAGTGCAGAAAAATTATCTCAGTGTCCTGAGTATAATTTGCCTGAATTTCCGCTTTTGGGTCGTTCAAATGTCGGAAAATCATCCTTTATTAACGGTTTGGCAAATAATAAAAAACTTGCGCGAACCTCTAATACTCCGGGAAAAACAAGACTTATAAATTTCTTTAATTTTAACGATAAATTTATCCTTGCAGATTTACCCGGTTATGGTTATGCAAAAGTAAGTGCAGAAATTCAAAACAGATGGCAAAAGAACTTGGAAGAATATCTTTTAAAACGTGAACAAATTTCATGTTTAATTCAACTTGTAGATGCACGACACGAACTCCAAAAAAATGATTACCAAATGAGAGAATGGGTCTTGAATTATGATATTCCGATAATTACTGTTATGACAAAAGTTGATAAAATTTCCTCAAACAAAATTCAAAGCGCAATCTCACATGTAAAAAAAGAATTTGGTGGAGAAGTTTTCCCTTTCAGTGCCGAAAATAACCGTTATAATGAGAAAATTTTAGATTATTTAATTAATTACTAATTATTTTCACTATTGCCAGAAAAGTCATCTAAATCTGTATTGAACTGTTCCATATATGTTACATACGGAGCAGAAACTATTATTTTAAAAAATTTAGACAGAATTTTTCCAATCTCTTTTAATACTTTTATAAACATATTCCTTATCCATTTTCGTGCTATTTGCCTGTTAATTTATTTATATAATACAACTAAAATATTCGCATGGCAAATAGCACGAAAGATATATTTAGAAATAATGTTAAACATTACAGAAATTTAAAGGGTTATACTCAAGAAAAATTGAGTGAGATTTCGGGCATTAGCAGTGATTATTTGTCAGAGATTGAAAGAGGTAAAAGAACTCCAAGCTTTAAAAGAATAGAGCTAATAGCAAACGCTTTAGACATAGAAGCATATAAATTATTTAAACCAATTACAATAGAAAAGCCTTGAATTTCTTCAAGGCTTTTCTAATATTTGTATGCGCTAGTCAATCAATTAATAATTAACTGCGCTTAATGGCTTTGGGCCTGCATTTACAATTTCTGAAGGCATGTTCGGATATTTTGAAGTGAAATTATCATTGAACATTTGAGCTAACTTGTTAGCTGCTTCATCGTAAGCTGCTTTATCTGACCACATACCTCTTGCATCAAGCATTTCATCAGGAACATTTGGACAAGAAGTTGGGTAATCAACGTTGAATACATCATGATGTTTGAATTCAACACTGTCAAATGATCCGTTCAATGCAGCTGTAACCATTGCACGAGTGTAAGCAAGTTTCATTCTCTTAGCACCTGAAGATGCACTGCCGCCAGCCCAACCTGTATTTACTAAGTAAACTTTAGTACCATATTGGTCTAATTTGTCACCTAACATTTTAGCGTAAACTGATGCATCCATCGGCATAAACGGTTCACCGAATAATGTTGAGAATGTAGGAACAGGTTCAGTGATACCACGCTCAGTACCTGCTAATTTTGAAGTGAAACCTGTTACAAAGTGATACATTGCAGCGTTTTTGTCTAATCTTGAGATTGGAGGCAATACGCCGAATGCGTCAGCTGTTAAGAATACAACAACTTTCGGAATGCCGCCCATTGAAGGAATAGCAGCGTTGTTGATGTAATTAACAGGGTAACCAACACGAGTATTTTCTGTTAATGAACCGTCAGCAAAATCAAGTTCTCTTGTTTCAGGATTCATAATTACGTTTTCAACTAAAGAACCGAATTTGATTGCGTGATAAATATCAGGTTCATTTTCTTCTGTTAAGTTAATACATTTTGCATAACATCCGCCTTCAAAGTTGAATACACCGTCAGGAGACCAACCGTGTTCATCATCACCAATCAATTTTCTTGAAGGATCAGCTGATAATGTTGTTTTACCTGTTCCTGAAAGACCGAAAAATACTGCTGTTTCATGAGTTTCAGGATCCATGTTAGCACTGCAGTGCATCGGAAGAACATTTTTCTTAGTCATAACATAGTTCATTGTAGCGAATACAGATTTTTTGATTTCGCCTGAATATTGAGAACCTGCAATGATAATTGTATGTGCTTCATAGTCGATTGCTATGCAAGCTTCTGAATTCGTACCATCAACTTCAGGATTGCATTTGAAGCCCGGAGCACAAATGATTGTGTAATCAGCTTCGCCGTATGATGCTAATTCTTCTGCTGTTGGTCTGATTAATAATTGGTGAATGAACATATTTTGAGATGCCATTTCGTTAATAACTCTGAATTTTTGAGTGTATTTTTTATCTGCACCTGCAAAACCATCAAAAATAAATACTTCTTTACCGTTTAAGTATTCAATCATTTTTGATTTAATTGAGTTGAATGCTTCTCTAGAAATAGGTCTGTTTACCTTGCCCCAAGCGATATCATCGTGAATAGACGGGGTATCAACGATAAATTTGTCTTTAGGTGAACGACCTGTATATTTACCTGTTGTAACAACAAGTGCACCATTGTTTGCTAATGTACCTTCTCCACGTCTTAGAGCAGCTTCTGTTAATTGAGCCGGGGTCCAGTTTCTGTGAACTGCAGACGGAGAGGTAATTCCTAATTTTTCAATACCATAAGTTTCCATGTATTATTTCCTCCGTAAAAATTGTACCTATACGCGATAATTGTACTACAAACACTAATTAATTGCAATTGTCTTTATTGATTTGATTTTAAAAAGGCTTTTTGTTATTATATTTTTGATATTGAAAAGGAGAAAAACTTATGGCAGGACAATACAACAACCCGAATGCACAAAATATTAAAATACGCTACGCTGTATTAGTATTCATAAAAGGTTCTACCGCTCCGTTGGTTTTGTATGTAAAGGATCCTCAAGGTTTGTATAACGAATTAACATCCTTGTTGCAATCCCAAAAATCTGTTGTTGTCGAACAAGAAACAGAAGGGCCTATCAAAAAAGTTTGCTTCCTATCAAGTCAGGTTGCAGCTGTTGCAATTCAAGAAGAACAGTATATGTAAAATAGCAAATGGAAAAAGTATTACTTATAGAAGATTTAGAAAACGCCGAAAATAAAACTCTCTGTGCAAAATTTGATGAAAAAATAGAGGGTATAGATTGTGTTACGCCTATACATGCGGATTTAGTTATAAAATCTTTGGGTGATTTTATAGAAATAAAAGGGCATGTAAGTGGTACAGTGAATCTTGAATGTGATTTATGTTTAGAAAAATTTGAACATAAATTGGATTTTGATATCAATGAGGTATATTCAAAAGGTACAATCGTAGATGATTACGAAAATTCTGATAAAGAGTTCGAAATCAAGGAAGGACAGTTTGTTACGGATTTGAACGGAGAAAAAGAAATTGATATTTATGACTTATTGTATCAATCTGTAATATTAAGTTTTCCAAATAAAAAAGTTTGTGGTATTAATTGTAAAGGGAAGGAATATCTTTCTCACGAAGATAATTATGACCCAAGACTGGATGTCTTTAAAAATCTCCAAATTAACCCAAAAGTATAGTAACAGTAAATAAAAAGGAAAAACAAAAATGGCAGTACCTAAGAAAAGAACAGGACATAGCGCTCAAGGTTCAAGAAGAGCCAATTGGAAAGCTACAAAACCTGAAACAACAAAATGCCCTAATTGTGGCGCTACTGTATTAGCACACACAGTTTGTACTGAATGCGGTACATATAAAGGACAACCTGTAAAATTAGCTGATAAAGCAGCTGCAGCAGCTGTAGCTGAAAAACCGGCAAAGAAAACAGCAGCAAAGAAAACTACTACAACTAAAAAAGCAACTTCTGCAAAGAAAACAACTAAAAAAGCTGCGGAAGCTGTTGAAGAAAAAGTTGAAGAAGTAAAAGCAGAAGAAAAAGTCGAAGAAAAAACTGAAGAATAGTATAAAAAGTAGATAAGTCGGATAAGTAAGATAAGTTTTAAGTTCTTTACGGTATTTTGACTTATTAACATTTGAAAAGATGATAAAATTCAAATACGCAATGGACTTATCAAACTTATCAAACTTATCAAACTTACGTGTTCTTTGAAAGAGGGAGTATGGCAAGAATAGCAATAGACGCAATGGGAGGAGATTATGCACCAAAAACGATAGTAGAGGGTGCATTGTGGGCTGCTCAAGAATACGGGGTCGGTCTTGAACTTGTCGGTCGTGAAAAAGATATAAATGAAGAATTAGAAAGAATTCGTAATACCGGTTATATTTTGTCAGATTGTGGGACAAAAGGTCATAAAAGAAGAATTCGTATTGATTTAGACAAAATAGATTACACAATTACTCATTGTAGTGAAGTTATTGGTATGGGCGAAGCAGTAGGACAATCAATTCGCCGCAAAAAAGATTCTTCTATTGTTTGTGCTGTTCAAGCTGTTGCTGATGGCAGATGCGAAGCAGTTGTTAGTGCGGGTTCAACAGGAGCTGCAATGGCTGCAAGTTTATTTGGGTTAGGAAGAATTCATGGTATTACAAGACCTGCTATTGCGGTTACTTTACCTACGATGAAAAAACCGGTAGTATTGATTGATGGTGGTGCAAATAGTGATTGTACTCCTCAAATGCTGTCTCAATTTGCCGAAATGGGAGTTGAATACGCAAAACTTAGTTTGGGTATAGAAAATCCTAAACTTGGTATTTTGAGTATCGGTGAAGAAGAAGGAAAAGGTAATGAGCTTGTAAAAGACACTTATCCTTTATTAAAAGAAAAACATGAAAACGGAAGATTTAATTTTGTAGGAAACATTGAAGGGAAAGAAGTTTTCATTAACAAAGCTGATGTTATTGTTGCAGACGGGTTTGCAGGTAATATAGTTTTAAAAGTAACCGAAGGAACGGCTTCAATGCTTCTTAAAATGATAGGGTCTGAGTTCAAATCAGATTTTATCGGATGTATAATTGGGCTTTTGGCAAAACCTTTCCTAAGAAGAATATTAAAAAGAATAAACTGGGAAGTTTTTGGTGGAATGCTTTTACTTGGTGTTAATGGTATTTCAGTAATAGCTCATGGCAGAAGTTCATCTTATGCTATGAAAAATGCAGTAGGAGCAGCAGTAAAAGTTTTAAATAAAGATATAAATTCAAAGATTGCAGAGCATATAAACAATTAGTAAGGATAATAAATGAAACCATTAAAAATAGCAGGAATAGGATATTGTGTACCGGAAACAGTCATCACAAATGATGATTTAACAAAGTTGTATGAAACATCGGATGAATGGATTTTTTCTCGTACAGGGATTAAAGAAAGAAGAGTTGTTTCAGGTAACGAAACTGCTATTGATTTGGGTTATGATGCTGCGAAAAAAGCTCTTGATAAATCAGGATTTAAGCCGGAAGATATTGATTGTATAATATCTGCAGCTTCTGCACCTCCGCAGTTATATCCGACATTGTCTTGTACGCTGCAAGCGAAATTGGGTATACCTAATCAAGTGCCTGCTTTTGATTTAACTGCTGCGTGCACAGGTCTTATTTATGCACTTCAAGTTGCAAGAGGATTTATTGGAGCAGGAATTTATAAGACAATTTTAATTGTTGCAGCTGATAACAATTCAAAAATTACTAATTGGGAAGATAGAGGAACTTCTATTTTATTTGGTGACGGTGCCGGTGCAATGGTTGTAACTGAATCGGATGACGGAATTGATGATATATTATCTATTAATATAAGTGCAGATGGTTCTATCGGTCAAATGATACAGACAAATATGCCATCTCAGTGTTGTCCTTTGGTAGAGCAAGCTGATGAAGTCGGTACAGGCAAGATTATTATGAACGGTAAAGATGTTTATAAATTTGCAGTATCAACCGTTCCTGCTTATGTTGAAGAATGCATTCAAAAATCAGGCATGAAGTCTGAAGAAATTGATTATTTAATACCTCACCAAGCCAATCAAAGAATTATTGAATCAATTCAAAACAGATTAAAGTATACAGATGATAAAGTTATTTCAAATATAAAATATTACGGAAATACCTCTGCAGCATCAATTCCTATCGCACTTGTTGAAGGGGTTGAGCAAGGAAAAATCAAACTGGGCTCAACGGCTGTATTATGCGGATTTGGTGCAGGCATGACCTGGGGAGCTGCTGTTGTAAGACTTCGCAAAGGTATTTGTTAGTACAAGTTAGACAAAAAAATGACCGCTTTTGCGGTCATTTTTTTGTCTATGTATTTTAACCAATTACAGGCGGGTTGAAAACACGTGCTGAGAGTTCTTTATCAAGAGCTAACAAGCCTTGTTTGTCATCTCCGATTAGCTCTAATGTTGCAAGAACACCGCCTACACTTGCTTCTTCTTCCACTTGTTCTTTGATATACCAATTCAAGAATATCAATGCTGCTCTGTCTTTTACTTCGTCAGCAACGTCAGCAACGTGATTAATTCTTGATGTTACATATTCTTCATGCTCAAGAACTTGTTTAAAGATTTCTAAAGGTGTATTCCCTTTGATTTCCGGTTTGTCGATAGCAAAAAGTTCAATTTTTCCGCCTCTTTCAAGCACATAGTTATACATACCTTCTGCGTGTGCTCTTTCTTCCTGAACTTGAATATCAAACCAATTTACAAAACCATCCAAATTCCATTCGGAAAATTTTGCTTTCATAGCCAAATACAAATATTCAGAATAATATTCTTTGTTAATCTGTTCGTTAAAAGCTGCTTCCATTTTTTTGTCTATAGCCATTTTCAAGCCTCCTTATATAAATTACATAGTACCAACAATTTCTTTTGCCAAGTTTTCGAGTTCTTCATTTTGGTTTTGTTTAAGTGAAGATTTAACCAAAATTTTGTTTCCGATTATTTCGGTATTTTTCCATTTAGAAACTTTTTCTGTTATAAGATTGCCGCAAGACGGAGCCCAGGAACCGTTTTCAATAATTGCGACTTTACGATTTTGGATATTATGGGCGCATAAATCATTCAATAGTATTTCCATACTTACAAAAATATCCATATTATATGTTGTTGAAGCAAATACAATATGTGAGTATCTGAAAACTTCTGAAACAACATAAGATGGATGAACTGTTGAAACATCAAACATTCTTATGTTTTTAACACCATGTTTTGCGAGCTTTCCGGCAAGTATTTCCGCTGCATTTTGTGTGTTCCCGTAAACTGAAGAATATGCAATCAAAACAGATTTTTCCTCCGGTTCATAAGTGGACCATTTTTGGTATTTGTCAATAAATACATTCAAATCTTTTCTCCATACATATCCGTGTAATGGACAAATCATCTGAATATCAAGATTTGATGCCTTCTTTAATAACATTTGAACTTGTGGACCGTATTTGCCAACAATATTGGTATAATACCTTCTTGCCTCATCCATGTATCTATGGTCAAAATCAACTTCATCCGCAAAGATGTTCCCGTCTATTGCCCCAAATGCGCCAAATGCATCTGCAGAGAATAAAACTTTATCAACCATATCATAAGTAACCATAACTTCCGGCCAGTGAACCATTGGCGCCATAACAAAAGTCAATTTGTGATGGCCGGTTTCTAAAATATCTCCTTCTTTTACGATTTGCCACTGATTTTCAGGGAAATCAAAATCAAAGAATTGATTTACCATACTTTGTGATTTTGCATTGCAAACAATTTTTATTTGCGGATATTTTTTAACAAGAGCAGCTATTTCAGCGCAATGATCCGGCTCCATGTGGTTAATAATTAAATAGTCTAAATTCTTGCCATTCAATGTATATTCAATATTTTCAAAAAATTGATGATTAACTGATTTATCAACGGTATCAAGTAAAACCGTTTTATCATCTAAAAGTAAATATGAATTGTATGAAATACCGCAAGGGACGGGGTATGCACTTTCAAACAAGGAAATTCTTCTATCATTAGCTCCGACCCAGAATAAATCTTTTGAAATTTCTTTAATATTATACATTTTTCTCTCCTTAGTACAATCCAATAATAGCATAAACAAAAGGTTAAAATAAGATTACCAAGTTGGGTAATGTAAATTACTTGTCAAATCTTATATTGTATATATGTAGCAAGGATGATTTAGTCCTGATATGAAAAAGAGAATAAAAAGTTTTAGGGTTTTTTATTAGTATGAAAAAGACATGTTTTATTCTATTTTATTTTCAGATTCCGGCACTTTCATCAAAAGTTCATCTAAAAAGGAGTATCAAGTAATTTTTTTTAATAGAATAAACATCTGAATGAAAGGGTTAATTACATCAGATAGCTAAATTTAAATACTTATATATGAACAGAAAGTGCCGAGAAATCTTTATTTTTCATTTACTCATTATGTAACAATTTATTAAAATAGTAAAAATTTTGCGCAAAAACAAATCTTTACGAGATTTATGCATGATATCTTAGTAGTGTGGAAGTAACAATTTTATGACCGGAATAAAAGTCCCTAAAGCAAATATATACCCAACATTTTCATTAGCAAATCTTAAGAAGCAATTTAAACCTCGTAATATTGTTTCTGCCATGGCTAGTGATGGTTTTTTACCTGTAATTGCTTTAGAAGCTTTTGTTGAAGGTGGAAGGACATATCAAGCATATAAAAGAGGCGGATTTGATGAAGCCAGAGAAAGAATTACAGAAGAATTCTCAGGTGCAGTATTTTGGCTTGGCGGTGTGACTGCTTTAAATTGGGTATTTGAAAAACTTGGTCAAAAGATTTTAAATTTACCTAGCATAAATGTTGATATTGCAAGTGATGAAGTCCGTAATCCGCTAGTCAGATATTTAAGAAACGAGAAGAAAAAAGGTGGCGGCGTAATTACTGAAAAAGCGATGGCGAAATTTAAATTTACAAAGGTTGCTGCCAGTGTAATAATTGCAAACGCATTTATAGGATTTATTTTACCTAAAATTAATCAAGCAATAACTCGTGCACGTCACAAGAATGATAATATAAACAATATCAATGCTAACGGATTTATTACACAGCCAAGTATGGATAATTTTGCAAATTGCAAAGAAAATGATAAGGATACATCGTTTACAGGTAAATGGGATTTATTAACTCTTGCTAATAATTTTGAAAGCAAGAGAAATTGGAAATTATTATCGGTTGATGTCGGCACATGTACCGGCAGAGTTTATTCTGCAAGAAATAATAATGAAAGAGTAGAAATCGGATTTAGAGATATTGCTTCAATTTATTTCTATATGTTCAACATGGCAAATATGAACAGCTGGTTGAATCAACTTGAACAAGGCAAAGGTAATAAGACAAGACTCGACCCTGCATCAGCGAAATTTGCAACAAAATATTTGAATAATTATGTTGGAGATGGAAAAGTAGATTTTGAAACATTCACAAAAGAAGTTCTAGGCGAAAATAAAGAGCTCCCTGAAAATATCAAGGCTAAATTCAACAACAAAGTAATTACGCTTGATGATTTTAATGCAGAACTCAAGAATATGAATCTTTCTGCAGAAAAATTATCTGAACTTGAACAAATTGCACAAAAAATGTCAGAACTTCAACCTGAAAGAATACTAGAAGTTAAAGAAATTGAAAATGGCAAAGAAGTAATTAAAATGGCCGAAAAACGGATTTTGACGATGAATCAGGCAAAAGATGTTTTAAATGGCGGTCACATCAATGATCCTGAATTTTTGAAAGAATTCTATGCAAATGCTCTTGGCCATAGAAAATTTTTGAATGCTGAAAAAGGTAAATATAAATTTGTGGCTCAAAGTACATTTGATGCGCTTAAGAGTGATTTAACAAATTATGTAAAATCAATACTTGACCAAGCAAAGAAAGCTAATGCAAAAGAAATCACATCAGATATATTAAAACAAGCTTCAAAACACAACTTCAAGATGAACTTGATTAACTGGGGTGCAGGATTTGTAGTATCAGCGGCATTCTTATCAACAATTATACCAAAATTACAATACTACATAACAAAAATGAGAACCGGCGAAAACGAATTCCCTGGAACAGAGCAATTTAGACACCCTAATAATCAAACAACTAATAAAGCAGCATAGGGTGCTAGATTTTTAAGCAAATAACTCCGCCGATTATAAGTATTACTCCAAGCACTCTCATAAGACTTAGAGCATCGTGGAACGCCACTACACCTATTATAAAAGTACAGGATGCACCTATTCCTGTCCAAATGGCGTATGCTGTACCGATAGGGATTTGCTTTTGAGCCAAATATAGGAATATTCCGCTTAATGCCATTGTTATTATCGCAAATATAATCCACAAAATTCGATGTTGGCTTTGGGTTGCTATTTTCAACCCTAACGGCCAGCCTACTTCAAATATTGCGGCTATTAACAAATATATCCAACTCATAAGTTTATTTTACCACAAATCATGATAGAATATAAAACAGATGGAGTGTGTGGATATGCCAAATAAGATTACTTGCCCTAATTGCGGGCATGAAATAGATATAGAAAATTTAATTCAAGCAGGGGCAAAAGATGCATTGGATAAGCAACTTGCTATCCAAAAAGCTGCTTTTGAAAAAGCAAAAGAAGAAGAAATTCAATCAATCTTAAAAGAACAAAAGCAAAAACAGCAAGAAAAAGAAGAAGAATTACGTAAAAAAATTCTATCTGAACAAGAAGAAGCAAAATCTGAACTTGAAAAAGAATTAAAGGAAAAATCCGAACAAGTAAAAGAATTAAATAAATTAAAAATTGAAAAGGCACGACTTGAGCGAGAAAAAGAAGAACTAAAAGATTCTATTCAGGCAGAAAGTGAAAAGGAATTTAATCAAAGGCTTGTGGAAGAAAAACAAAAATTACAAAAAAATGCTGAAGAAAAATTTGAACTTCAAATTGCCGAACTTAAAAAACAGCTTGCTGATCAAATGGCTTTGACAGAAGAAATGAAAAAACGTCAAGAGCAGGGCTCTATGCAGCTTCAAGGTGAAGTCCAAGAGCTTGCAATAGAAAAATACTTAACAGAAACTTATCGTCTTGATGAGATACAAGAAATAAAAAAAGGTGATATGGGTGCGGATTCTGTTCAAATAGTAAATACAACGTATCGCCAGAATTGTGGTTCTATTTATTATGAAAGTAAAAGAACAAAAACATTTCAAGAAAGCTGGATTTCAAAATTTAAAGATGATATACAATCCAGAGGAGCTGATATTGGCGTTTTAGTTACTGCCGTGTATCCAAAAGATATGACAAGAATGGGAATTAAAGATGGTATTTATATCTGTTCTTATGAAGAATTCAAAGCTCTATCGGGCATTTTGCGTGAAGCTTTAATAAAAATTAGTGATACAAAGAGTCTGCAAGAAAATAAACACGAAAAAAGTGCTGTATTGTATAATTATTTAACAAGTACAGAATTTAGATTTCAAATTGAAACTATTATGAATGCTTTTGTCAGTATGCAGCAGGATTTGGAATCAGAAAAACGTGCAATGAATAAAATATGGAAAAAACGAGAAAAAGAAATACAGAATGTAATTTCTGCCACGACTGATATGTATGGTTCTATCCAAGGTATTGCAGGGAATGCCGTGCAACCTGTCGAAGCTCTTGAATTTCCACTTTTAGAAGATAGCGGAGTATAATTAATGGATATTTATTACATAAAAATATCTGAATTGTTAAATAAATACCCTAAAGATGAGATATTTTCTTATTCTGACACAGATAAAATTTTATCTGAAAAAAGGTATATCCAGCATTGCGCCGGCAGATTTTTGGTGAAGAATATTTGTAAACGAATATATAATATAAATAATCCCCAAATAGTTACCCTTAATAAAAAACCAAGATTAGCAAATGGCGAAATAAATTTTTCTCTTGCCCATTCTGCGGATTATGTTGTGTGCGTATTTGACAAGAATATTTGCGGAATTGATTTAGAATATATGCGCCCTGTAAATATTGAGGGCATGAATAAAAGATATAACAAAAATTTTGAATCAATAGAAGATTTTTATAAATTTTGGACAAATTATGAAGCATCAATCAAACTTGGCTCAGGCGGTGAGTTTGAGTATAATTCGATTTTCCAAAAAGAATATTATTTAACTTTATTGTCTGCTTCTAAGATGCCGTCAACACCTGTATTTATCGACTTTTTGAAAATATATTAAGAATTGTTAACAATTCCTTTGTTTTACGCAATTATTTAACTGATAAATACTTTATATATATACAGATGGAAAATCTATAATAGGATGAATTATTAAAATACACTTCGATTAAGTGAGTAAACAAAGGAGATTGAACTATGGTATACGGAGTAAACGGAAACGGCGGCATTAACCCACCATCATTTAAAAGAATATGTTTCGGGCAGCCTGCTGAAGTAAAGGTAAACAAACCAATTGATATGACTTTTAAATCAGAAGCATCTCAAATTGGCAGAACAGATTTAGATAATTTAAGCAAAATTGATCCAAGAACATTAGAATTACAAGGTATTGCAGATTCAGCAAACACAACTTTGGCATCTTTGGGTTGTAATATAAGAGTAACACCTGCTCAGGTTGCAAGTGTTGAACAAAACTTAGCTTCGACAACTCTTCCGGCATTAGCTTTGGCCGGAGACCATGCTACTGAAGCCAGAATAGCAAATCCGGACGGACCATTTGCAGATTTATTCTCAGCAATCGCGTAAGCGTTTGATATATAAATAGTTTACTCACAATTTTAAAAGGCTGATAGATATATAATCAGCCTTTTTATTTTTTTTTATTGTGATTTTAAGGTTTATTTGTAATATAAATATATGAAAATTACTCATATATATACACTTACATTTATATTGATGTTACAATCTGATTATGGCTGGCACGTGGGATGAATTAATTCAACAAATAAAAGAGCGTTTGGATATAGTAGATGTTGTATCCGAACAGGTCGTTTTAAAGCGGAAAGGTAATACTTATTGGGGTTTATGTCCTTTTCACAAAGACAAACATCCATCTTTTGCAGTTACTCCGAGTATGGGAATTTATAAGTGTTTTAGTTGTGGTGAAGCCGGAGATGCTATCAAGTTCATCATGAAAACTAAAAATATGGAATTTCGTGATGTAATTGAGGAATTGGCTGATAAATTTGGGCTTGAAATACCAAAATCTCATAAAGGTACAGGCTCTACAAAAGAATTGAAAGATCAGATGTTAAAAGCAACTGAGCTTGCGGCAGAATTTTATCATGATTTACTTTTGAGAAACAAATCTGATAATTCTGAAATGGCTTTGAATTATTTGACAAAGCGAGGAATCGGGACAGATATAATTAAAAAATTTCATCTTGGTGTTGCGCCAAAGTCATATTCGACTCTTTATGATGAGCTTAGAAAAGATTATTCTAATGATGTTCTAGAAAAAGCCGGACTTGTTTTAAAAAGTGAAAAAGGCGGTTATATTGACAGATTTAGAGGAAGAATTATTATTCCAATACAAAATGAGAATGGTCAGTTTGTTGCGTTTGGTGCTCGTTCATTGGAAAAAGATCAAACTCCAAAATATTTGAACTCATCTGATTCATTGATATATAATAAAAGCCGTTTATTATACGGCTTGTATACAGCTAAAGAGGCGATAAAACAAGAGGATTCCGTTATTTTAATGGAGGGTTATTTTGATGTAATCTCATCACAAGCTCATGGTATAGAAAACTGCGTTGCATCTTGCGGAACATCTCTTACACCGGATCATGTTAAATTATTATCCAGATATACAAAATCAAGACGTATATATTTATCTTTTGATACCGATAGCGCAGGTCAAAAGGCAACAGCTCGCGGGGCTTCTGTTATAAAAGAGGTATTTTCTGGTCTTGGCAGTATAAAACAATTCGATGAAAGTTATATGCCGACAGGTTCAAATAGTGAACGCTATGCTTGTGAAATACGTGTTATTTCTCCGCCGGAAGGCAAAGATCCGGATGAATTTGTTCGTTCGGTCGGTGCTGATGCGTACAAAATGTATATGCAAAATGCTCCTTTATTTATAGATTTTCAGATAGAAAATATATTGAAAGATAAAGATAAATATAAAACACCTCAGGAAAAAGCTCAATATATTTCAACAATAATACCTGTTTTGGCAGAAATTAAAAACAGAATTATTCAAGCGGAATACACTGAAATGGTTGCTCAGGTACTTGATATAGATCCATCTGCAATTAAGTCTGAAATAAAGTCTTTTGAGCGTGCAAATCTTCCAAAAGTTGAAAGAATTGTTAAAAATGTTACAAAAAAAAGTAATTCAATTTTAGAAAAAGCGCAAAAAAATTTATTGAGCGTTTTTCTAGTATCAGACAGTCCTATATCATTTACCCAAATAAATGAAATGATAGGTGATATGGAGTTTAGCGATGAAATATTAATAATTGTAAAATCTACAATTGACAAATTAATATATACCGTAAATAATGTGAAAGAATTAATCGAACATTTATACACTGAATTTATAGAAAACCCTGAGGCACAGGCTATTTTACCCGAATTGATAGGCATGGCTGAAGCATATAAAGGTTTAGAAACGCAAGATTTTAAAAATATAATTCAAGAAACAATTGCAAAAATAAATAAGTGTAAACATGTAGAGGAAGCTGAGCACATTAAAAAAATGTACAAAGGGATTGATGACAACGACCCCGAAGCTCTTAAAATTCAAATACAATTAAGAGATAAAATAAAGAAAAAGATACAAAAATCGGAGATGAATTAGATGACAAGAAAAAGACAATCAGGATCCTCAGTTATTAGCATTGAAGAAGAGGATTCAATGGATTTAAATGATATTACCGAAGACGGTTTGGATAGTGATATAAGCTACATTAATGTCGATATATCAACAGACAATATTGAGGATATTGTCACATCCAAAATGGGTGATAAAGTATCGTCTGACGATATTTACATGATGCATTCGTCTGATGAACCGGATCCAAGAGATTTGGAAATACCAAAGAATGTTGCTATTGACGACCCTGTAAGACTATATTTACGTGAAATTGGCCGCATAAAATTGTTGTCTGCAAATGAAGAAATTGAACTTGCAAGACAGATTTTAGAAGGCGGAACTCCGGGTGCAATTGCAAAACGTAAATTAGTTCAAGCAAACTTACGTTTGGTTGTTAGTATTGCTAAAAAGTACATTGGTCGCGGAATGTTGTTCTTAGACCTTATTCAAGAAGGTAATTTAGGTTTAATAAGAGCCGCTGAAAAATTTGACCATGAAAGAGGTTTCAAATTCTCTACATACGCAACATGGTGGATTAGACAAGCAATAACACGTGCAATCGCAGATCAGGCAAGAACAATTAGAATTCCTGTTCATATGGTTGAAACTATTAATAAATTGAAAAAAGTTACAAGAAAACTTGCTCAAGACCTTTCAAGAAAGCCAACTGAAGATGAACTTGCAGCAGAAATGAATGTATCTATTTCAAAATTGCGTGAAATTATAAAAATTGCACAAGAACCTTTATCATTGGAAACTCCTATCGGTAAAGAAGAAGATTCTCGTTTGGGCGATTTTATTGAAGATAAGGAAGCAGATGCACCTGTTAAAATGGTGGCATCAGAATTGTTAAAAGAAGATTTGGCAGAAGTTTTGTGTACGCTTTCTCCTAGAGAACGTGATGTATTGAGATTACGTTTTGGTATGGATGACGGCAGACAGAGAACTTTAGAAGAAGTTGGCCAGCTGTTTGGAGTTACTCGTGAGCGTATCAGACAGATTGAGGCAAAAGCCTTGAGAAAATTGCGTCATCCAAATCGTAAAAAACGCTTAGAAGAATATGTAGAATAAAATAAAAAGAATGACCCGATAATTCGGGTCATTCTTTTTATTCATTGGATTCACGTATTAACAATATTGTTTGTTCAATTTCTGTTTTCAAAAATCCTAACTGTTCTTCAATATTATTAGGGTTATATATGTATCCTTCGCTGCCATAAGCTAAATAAGGATTGTATTTAGCTGCTTCGGAACGTAGGAGTGCGATTGAGCGGGCGTGTATATTTAGTTCCATTAATTTTTTATATGTCAAATATTCACTTTCCGGTTTATCTGCGTATTTATCTCTAAAATAGTCTACACTTTTGTTGAAATAAAAGACTTTTGCGTTAAAAAATTGAACATTTTTATCTTCTTCAATAAGATCGAAGATATTTTCTAAAAGTGGGATAAATTCCATTAAATCAGCTGTATATTTAGAAGTTTTGTCCGGTTTAAGTATAATATTTACAAAAGTAGGATTATCATCGGGTACGGGTTTTATTTCACCTTCAGAATTAAAGTCTTTTGCGGGGGTAGGGATAACTTGCACTTTATCCTGTTTTTCTTCCGGCACATAATCTCGAGTCAAATCCGGCAGTGTACCTATGTACCCTTTACCTTCGACAGGCAATTTATCTTTGGCAAAGCAAATTTGTGCTGAACTTGCCAGTATTACAATTAGTAGTATTCCAAACCAAAATTTATACTTAGCCATAACAGTATTATAATTATGATTTACAAAAAATCATCATTTAGATACATTATTTCTTATAATATTTTATATAAGCATTTTTTATGTTATAAATAGTTTAATAAGAGGAGTATAGAACTATGAAGGCTAATCAGAATTATAAAAATATCGCACAAAGTTATTTGTTTTCAACAATAGCCAAAAAAGTAAATGAATTTTCTCAAAAATATCCTGACAAAAAGATAATAAAACTCGGGATAGGCGATGTTACATTACCTTTGTGCAAGGCAGTCGTTGATGCGTTAAAATCTGCGTCAGATGAAATGGGTGTTAAAGAAACATTCCACGGCTACGGTCCTGAGCAGGGATATGATTTTTTGAAACAAGAAATTAAAAATTATTATAATGGACATAATGTAAATCTTGATATAGATGAAATATTTATTTCAGATGGTGCAAAATCAGATATTGGAAATATTTTGGATTTATTTGATAAAGATAATCGTGTACTTGTTCCTGATCCGGTGTATCCAGTATACGTTGATACAAACACTATGGCAGGTCGCGAAATAGAATTTATTGATGCAAATGCGCAGAATGATTTCCTGCCAATGCCTAATGATAATATAAAAGCAGATATAATATATCTTTGCTCACCAAATAATCCGACAGGTGCGGTGTATAATAAAGAACAATTAAAAAAATGGGTTGATTATGCAAATAAAAATAACGCAGTCATATTATTTGATGCTGCTTATGAATGCTTTATAACTGATGCAAGTTTACCAAGAAGTATCTTTGAAATTGAAGGAGCAAAAACTTGCGCAATAGAGTTTTGCTCATTTTCTAAAATGGCAGGTTTTACCGGTACAAGATGCGGTTGGACTGTTGTCCCAAAAACTCTTGAATTTGGTGATATGAATTTGAATAAAATGTGGCTAAGACGTCAAACAACTAAGTTTAACGGTGTGCCTTATATTGTTCAAAAAGGTGCTCAAGCTGTGTTTTCACCGAATGGACAAAAACAAATTAAAGAAAATCTTGATTATTATAAAGAGAATGCAAAATTAATTTCAGATGTTTTAACAAAACACAATATCTGGCATATTGGCGGAAAGCATTCACCGTATATTTGGTTAAGATGTCCTAATAATATGGACTCTTGGGAGTTTTTCGACAGTCTATTAGAAAAT
>Ga0256407_10005514_pt1 | contig 20201 bp, 16 predicted proteins | sample RumenRJG_04DNA_FD_193489 | JGI IMG/M metagenome (GOLD analysis project Ga0256407, IMG submission 193489) | Bovine rumen microbial communities from Lethbridge, Alberta, Canada - RJG_04 | ecosystem: Host-associated > Mammals > Digestive system > Stomach > Rumen | place: Canada: Alberta... | reverse complement strand
CAGTTTTTCCTGGCAGTCATAGTGCAATAGAACCACCTGTTCCCATTCCGAACACAGAAGTGAAATGTTGTTGCGCCGATGGTAGTGTAGCATTCGCTATGTGAGAGTAGGTCATTGCCAGGATCCCAATTCTTTATGAATGAGTGTGGAGCAGTAGTTCAGCTTGGTTAGAACGCCTGCCTGTCACGCAGGAGGTCGAGGGTTCGAGCCCCTTCTGTTCCGCCACTTTCTTCTCTCTAATCAAATAAATAATTAAGTTTTTAGTTGTTTATAAGTGTATTTTTTATATATACTATCAATAATTTTAATCCCTGTTTTATAAGAAAATTATGTTATCACTAGAAAAACAAGCAGATCACTTACAAAAAGTTTCTAGAACTTTTGCATTAACCATACCTGTACTACCTCATCCTGTTAATGACTATGTATCCCTTTCTTATTTGATGTGTCGTACATGTGACACAATAGAGGATGATCCGAAGATGTCACATGAGTCTAGGATTAAGGAATTACACAATTATGTCCGTGCAGTTAGAAAGGAAATTGACCACGTTCTTTGGACTGAAAACACATATAACGCTTTAAAGAATACAAGTGTACCTGATGAGGTTGATTTACTTAAGGATCTTCCTGAGGTTATGGAGCGGCTGTACAGTTATCCGTCTGAAGTATCAGGTTTTATTGTTAAGTGTCTTGATATTATGAGTAAAGGTATGGCTTACCAACAATCTCATGATACTGTTACCCAGCAATCTGATTTAGATACATATTGCTACTCTGTTGCCGGAGTAGTTGGTGAGTTGCTGGCAGAAATATTTATGTATCATTCGCCGTCCTTAGCTTTAAAAAGATCTGAGTTTATGCCCTTATCTATAAGCTTTGGAGAGGGGTTGCAAATGACCAATATAATCAAAGATATTTGGGATGATGCTGAACGAGGGGTATGCTGGTTGCCACTTGGATTACAAAATAATCCTGATAGTGATGAAATGAAAAAATACTTTAGCTCGATGCCAAATGATAGAAAGATTGAGTTACTTAATGAGCAAATTAAAATTGCATGCGGTCACTTGCGCAATGGTGTTAAATTCATGACATTAGTTCCGATTAGAGAGCAAGGAATTAGAAAGTTTTGTGCTTGGTGCGTTGCAATGGCTTTTCTTTCGCTCCAAAAAGTATACGCGAATCCTTTATTTACAGATGGAAAACAGGTTAAGATTTCTCGTGCCCAAGTTCAATCTGTTGTGAAATGGTCGTCTCTTTGTTCACTAAGTAATGTTACTTTACGTTGGTATTTTAATCAAATTTCAAAAGGGTTGCCTTTTGTTGATATTGATTATAATGAGTTGCAAGCACGTGTTTCAAAGTGGTAATATCACTACATTGTAGTAAAGTGATACTTTAGTCATAAGGATGTTTATAATGAAAAAAATTGTTAAATTATGTTTCGCAATTGTTTTTTTCTCTTTATCTTCTTTTTCTTCAGTATTTGCTGAAAGTTCGGATGAAAATTTTTTTAAATTTAAAGAAGGTGAGCATTATAGAACTATTGCAAATAATGAGTTATCTGCTAATCAGGAAATGGTTGAATTCTTTTCTTTTTACTGCGGACATTGCTTTATGTTTAGATCTCTTTGGTCAGAAATCCAGGTTAACTTTCCAAAGGTAGAATTTAAGAAGATTCCTGTTGGTTTTTTAGGTGGTCCTAATGGCGTTATTTCTCAAAAAGCATTTGGCGTTGTATCAACATTAGGACATGAAGAGGAATTCTCAAATGAATTATTTAATCAAATTCATAAAATGAGAAAAACAGAATTGTCATCTGAGTCTGTAGCTGATATTTATGCTTATGTTGGCGGTGATAAAGCTGAATTTTTGAAATTGTTTGACAGTTTTATGGCATTAAGTCTTGTTGCTAATTTTAACCAGCAAACTGATAAAGATGAAATTACCGGCGTTCCTTCAATAATGGTTAATAATAAATATGTTATATTAAAAGCTGATAAGGATGAAATGAAGGAATTAATTTCATATTTATTAACGAAGGATAATGTCCCTGAGAAATTAGAAAACTAATATTCTTTTTAAAATTTTGATTAATTTGTAAAAAACACTCGAAAGAGTGTTTTTTTTAATGTTTTTTTAAGACAAAATGACACTATTTTTTAAAATAGTGATATTATTGATTCATTGAGATCTAATCTGATTATTTTATAATTGGTCTATTAGTGATCTTTTTTAATTTGATTCAATGATCATTTTAATCATTTGGTTATGCTTATTTAAGCGAAAAATTTTAGTTTTATAAATATCAAAAAATATAGGAATTTTAAAAATGTCTACCTCAGCAACAACTAAATATATTTGGTTAAATGGTGAATTAGTAGAGTGGGATAAGGCTCAAGTGCATGTAATGACTCATGCTTTGCACTACGGAACTTCTGTTTTCGAAGGTATTAGAGCCTATGACACTAAAGAAGGAACAAAGATTTTCCGTCTAGATGAACATATTCAAAGACTTTTTAATTCTGCAAAGATCTATTGGATGAATATTCCTTACACTCAGGAAGAAATCAAGGAAGCTTGCGCTTTGGTGATGTCAGCCAACGGTTTAAAATCTGGTTATTTGCGTCCTTTAGCTTTTATAGGTAATGTTGGATTAGGCGTTATGCCAAAGTCCGATAAAGTTGATGTTATGATTGGCGCAGTACCTTGGGGTGCTTATCTTGGAGAAGAGGGCTTGCAAAATGGTATTGACGTTTGTGTTTCTTCATGGAACCGTTTGGCTCCAAATACAATACCTACAGCTGCAAAGGCAGGCGGTAATTACTTATCATCTTTGTTGATTGCTCGTGAAGCACATAGAAATGGATTTGATGAAGGAATTGCTTTGAATACTGATGGATACATTGCTGAAGGTTCTGGCGAAAATGTTTTTATTGTTAAAGATGGTGTTCTATATACTTCTCCAGTAACTTCTTCAATTTTGCCAGGTATTACCAGAAATGCTATCATCACATTAGCTCACGATTTAGGCTATGAAGTTAGGGAAGAATTGTTGCCGAGAGAATCTTTATACTTAGCTGATGAAGTTTTCTTCTCTGGAACAGCTGCAGAAATCACCCCAATTAGATCAGTTGATCGTTGTCAGATTGGTGCTGGCAAGCGCGGTCCAATTACAGAGAAAATTCAGAAGAAATTCTTCTCATATGTTAAGGGAGAAGAACCTGACACACATAATTGGTTTTCCCCAGTAGTAAAATTTAATTAATACTGATTTTTAAGTTTTTTTATTTTAAAACAATAAGCGCTGGGAGGTTAGTGACCTCCCTTATTGTTTGTTATTTTGATTTTGGAGTTTTATATGCCAACTTACCGTTCTTACACGTCGACACAAGGACGAAATATGGCTGGTGCACGTGCGTTGTGGCGTGCAACAGGTACTAAAGATGAAGATATTAATAAACCAATTATTGCTATTGCAAATTCTTTCACACAGTTTGTTCCTGGACATGTTCATTTACATGAAGTTGGTCAAATGGTTGCAAGAGAGATTGAAAAATGCGGTGCGGTAGCAAAAGAATTTAATACAATCGCTGTTGATGACGGCATCGCAATGGGTCACGACGGTATGTTGTTTTCATTGCCAAGCAGAGAAATTATTGCTGATTCTGTTGAATATATGTGCAGGGCCCATTGCGCAGATGCTTTGGTGTGTATTTCTAATTGCGATAAAGTAACACCGGGTATGCTTTTAGCAGCAATGAGATTAAATATTCCGACTATATTTGTATCTGGCGGTCCAATGGAAGTTGGTAAAGTTCAGGTTGCAGACCATAATAAACTGGATTTAATTGATATTATGGTTATGGCAGCAAATCCAAAATACACTGATGAAGAAATTAAGCAGGCCGAAATCCATGGTTGTCCTACCTGCGGTTCTTGTTCAGGCATGTTTACAGCTAATTCAATGAACTGCTTAACGGAGGCGTTAGGTTTATCTCAACCTGGAAATGGTTCTTTGCTAGCAACACATCAAGAGAGAAAAGAGCTGTTTTTAAGAGCTGCTCGCAGAATTGTTGAGATGACAAAAGATTATTATGAGAATAATAATGATAAAGTTTTGCCTAAATCTATAGCAACAAAAGATGCATTTGAAAATGCCATGTCTCTTGATATTGCCATGGGTGGTTCAACAAACACTGTTCTTCATTTGCTGGCCGTTGCTACAGAAGCAGGTGTTGATTTTACCATGAAGGATATTGATAGATTATCCAGAATTGTTCCTCATTTGTGCAAGGTTGCTCCATCAACAAGTGAGTACCATGTTTCCGATGTACATCGTGCCGGTGGTGTAATTGGTATTCTTGCTGAACTCGACAGAGCTGGTCTGATTCATAAAAATGCACTGCATGTATCAGCTTCCTCTATCGGTGAATTGATCAATAAGTATGATATTAAAAACAATCCTACAGATGATGTAAAGCATTTATACTTGGCAGCACCTGGCGGACAAGTTAATAATCAACCATTCCACCAAAATACTTTCTTTGATTCATTGGATGAAGATCGTGAAAACGGATGTATCCGAAATAAAGCACATGCTTACAGCCAGGATGGAGGTTTAGCAACTTTATATGGCAATATTGCTGTGGATGGCTGTATTGTTAAAACTGCCGGTGTTGATGAATCAATTTTAAAATTTAAGGGGCCTGCCATAGTTTTTGAAAGCCAGGAAGATGCTGTTTCCGGAATTTTAGGAGGAAGTGTAAAGGCTGGCGACGTTGTTGTTATCAGATATGAAGGACCAAAAGGTGGTCCTGGAATGCAAGAAATGTTGTATCCTACTTCTTATCTTAAATCTATGGGATTGGGTAAAAAGTGTGCACTGATTACTGATGGTCGTTTCTCTGGTGGTACTTCCGGCTTGTCAATTGGTCATGCTTCTCCGGAAGCGGCTAGTGGCGGTGCAATCGGACTTGTTAAGAATGGCGATATTATAGAAATTGATATACCAAACAGAACGATCAATATTGCAATTTCTGATTCCGAGTTGCAACAGCGAAGAGATGAAATGAACAAGTTGGGAAATAAGGCATGGAAGCCATTAAGCCGAAATCGCGTTGTTCCTTATTCATTAAGAGCTTATGCATCTCTAGCTTCAAGTGCAGATAAGGGTGCTGCACGTGATAGAAGTAAATTGGAGGAATAATAAGATGGCAGAACAAATTTCTTACGCTGAATACGTTAGAAAAATACTTTTGTCCCCGGTTTATGATGTAGCCAAGGTTACGTCATTGCAAAAACTTGAGAAGTTATCAGATAGATTAGGCAATGAAGTTCTTCTTAAGAGAGAGGATGAACAACCTGTTCATTCTTTTAAGTTGAGAGGAGCATACAACAAAATTGCGCAATTATCTAAAGAGCAGCAATCCAAAGGTATAGTGGCTGCTTCTGCCGGTAACCATGCGCAAGGCTGTGCTTTATCGGGAAAGGTTTTGGGAATTAAAGCTAGTATAGTAATGCCTAAAACGACACCTGATATTAAGGTAGAGGCAGTAAGACGTTTAGGCGGAAATGCTATTCTATTTGGTAATAATTTTGATGAGGCATATGCAGAAGCGATCAGATTATCACAGGAAGAAGGTTTGACATTGATTCCTCCTTATGATGATCCTGATGTTATAGCTGGTCAAGGTACAATTGCGTCTGAACTATTGAAACAAAACTCTCATATTACTCATGTTTTTGTGCAGGTAGGCGGTGGCGGATTAGCAGCAGGTATAGCTGTTTATATCAAACAAATTTTGCCACATGTAAAAGTTATTGCGGTTGAAGCTGAAGGATCTGCTTGTTTTAAAGCAGCGTATGACAAAAACGAAATTGTAACACTAGATCGTGTTTCTATGTTTGCAGATGGTGTTGCCGTAAAGAGAATTGGAACTGAAACATTCAGGGTGTTGAAAGACAATATTGATGAAGTTGTAACTGTTTCCAATGATCAGATTTGTGCGGCATTAAAAGACATTTTTGATGATACCAGAGCGATAGCAGAGCCTGCTGGAGCATTATCGTTGGCAGGTATGAAAAAGTATATTCAAGAGCACGGCTGTAAAGATCAGAAAATGGTTGCTATCCTATCGGGTGCAAATTTGAATTTCCATACTTTAAGATTTGTATCTGAAAGATGTGAACTTGGTGAGCATCGTGAAGGTATACTCGCTATAAAGATTCCAGAAAAAAAAGGTGCTTTTATGGAATTATGCAAGAATCTTGGGGCTAGAAATGTAACCGAATTTAATTATCGTTATTCTGATCATTCGGAAGCTGCTATTTTTATCAGTTTGCAGTTAACTAATGGACGTACTGAGTTGGATCAGATAATCAAAGAGTTGGCAGATAAAGGTTATCCTGTAACTAATTTAACTGATAATATTGTTGCAAAGAATCATATTAGGTACATGATTGGTGGACATGTTAATTCTGCGTCAATTAACAATGAGAGATTGATTAGTCTTCAATTCCCAGAGAGACCGGGTGCATTGATGAATTTCCTGGAAGCTCTTGGCAACAAATTTAATGTTACCATGTTCCACTATAGAAATCATGGTGCCGAATATGGCCGTATTTTGTGTGCTTTGGAAATAAATGATTCCGATTATGAGTTTGCAACTAGAGCATTAAATAATTTAGGCTACTTATGGTTTGATGAAACGGATAATGAATGTTATAAAATGTTTTTGAGTCCGCAGTAGCCAATAAGTATAATTATTTATAAACTTTAAGGTACAGTTAAAAACTGTGCCTTTTTTGATCTTCGGAAAAAATATAGGTTTTAATGTAATCAGTTCATTGATTTTGAAGAATATCCAAATGACGAAGTTGTTCATTATTTTTGTAAAATATATGGTATTAGAACAACAATATCATAATTGCTTAATTTGGTGTTTGCTTAAGTATAATACGATGTGAATACAATGATTATATGTTATAATTTTATCAAATTAAATTATAAATTGTTGATGTGATAAAAATAAGGATTATATGAGTATGGCAGAACGTAGAGATAAAAAAAATGTCAACTCGAACGACAAAACTGTTGTTGACTCAAATGTAAAAAATGTTTCTCAGGAGGAACAGGTTCAGTCTCGAAATTTAAGAACTGAGGAACAGAAAAGTACAGGAAAGTCAGAATCCAAAGAGAATGTTGTTCCAAAATTAGAGCAGAAAGAAGAACAAGTGGAAGCAGAAACTCTAAGAAACACTAGAGATGTAAGAAAAGTTAAAGATGAACTCAAACGAGAGAAAATGTTTAACAGCTTTAATGGATGGTTGAGTATTATTACTTTTGGCTTATTAGTTTTAGCCATATTTAGTGTTTATATATATGGTACTTCTGTCAGTGCTAAAAATAAAATGAAATTTTCTGAATTGCGGGCAGATGGTGCTCAAATTCAAGAGAAAGTTCAAAGCTTGGGAGAAAGTTTTCATGTTGCATCATTAGGTTTGCGTAATGCCACTAATCAAATACATGAATTAGAAGAAAAAATTAATTCTGTAGAAAAAGAACAAATCGCGTATAAATCAAAAATTGATATTGCTTTAGCAAATTTAAAATCGAATGCTGTTGAACCTAAAGTAGAGCCTTTGGATTTTGAAAAATATGCTTTGACGGAAGCTCACTATTTAATCAAAATGTCATTTAGAAAGATGTATTTGGAAAAGGATATACCTACTGCAATTGCCTTGCTTAAGGATGCCAATAACGTTTTAGCAAGAGTGGATGAACCCAATTTTCTGCGTATTCAGCAGTCTATAAATAATGATATTATCAAATTAAATAAAATTGAAACTGTTGAATCTGAAGGGTTAATTCTTCGCTTAAGTGCGTTAGATGAAAATATTAAGACCTTGCCAGTTTTAGGTTATAAAGTTAATTTTGGCGATGTTGCAAGTTCAGAGGAAAATGCAGCAGATTCTGAAGTAACTGAAAACATAGATGATTGGAAAGAAAACGTATTATCAAATGCGTCTAATTTTTTAGGAAAATTAGTTGTAGTAAGAAAAAAGGATGATAATGTTGATCGTTTGTTTTTAACAAAAGATCAGATAACAATTCTTCAGGACAAGATTTCAATGTTTTTGCTGCAGGCACAATTGGCTGTTTATGCGCAACAGCAAACTGTGTATGAACAGAGTTTAAATAAGGTGTCTGACTTGATTAATGGTTATTTTGATAAAGAGGATTCTACAACTGAACATGCTTTGATCGAAATTAATGAGTTAAAAAGTATGAATGTTCTGTTTATTGGATTACAACAATATGAAAGTTTAGATGTAATTCAACGATATTTGATGAGTAAGTAGGAGCATTGATAGTGAAACTGGTTATTCTATGTGCCATTTTTTGTATAGCAATATTTGTTGCACCAAGTTTAGTTGATAATCAAGGTTACGTTTTTATAAGTGCTGGTAATTATACAATAGAATCTTCTGTAGTTGTTGCTGTTGGAATAATTATTCTGACTTTTATTTTGTTATTGCTAGGCTATCAGTTCTTAAGATGGATAATTTCTTGTAGAAAGCTGTTTAGTGGATTTTTTGATCGCAGAAGAGAAGTTGCTGCCCGTGAGAATTTATATCTTGGTATCATTGCCTTATTGGAACAGAGATACTCTGAGGCTCACAAATTATTGATTCAAAATACCCATTCAAATCACCGTTCTGTAGCAAGTTATATTATAGCTGCACAAGCTGCCATTCAAACAAAAAATGAAAAAAATTGCTTGAATGCATTGGAAAAGGTGCAGAAACTGGAACCTCGCGCTCTTCTTGCTTGTTTAATTTTGAAAGCCGATTTATATGCTTCATTGGGAAACTACGTAAAGTCTGTTGAAATCCTGGAAAAGGCTCGGGTTAAATATGAAAATAATCCTGTTGTTTATAGGAAATTGGCAAACCTATGTGTTAATCTAGGAGATTTAAAAAAGTTAAGAGAAATAATTCCATACATAAAAGCATGTAAAGCTTTTCCTTTTGATGACTTTTTGCAGTTACAGTTCGCTGTTTATAAGCAGGATCTGCAAAATATAGATAATCTTGTTGATCTAAATGAGCTGTGGAACAAAGTGTCGCGATCTTTGAAAAAACAACCAGTTATACTTGGTTTGTTTGCGCGCAAATTTGCTGAAGTAGAAGATTCAAAAATGGCAGAAAAAATATTTATTGAAGGTTTGCGTAAATTTAATGCAAAAGCTGTTTTACAGGAAATATACACATGCAATATCTCCCTTCCTAAGTTGCTTGCAAAATTGGAAGCTGAATATGATAATCCTGAGAAACAGAAAAATGTTGATTTGCTAAGAGCATTAGCGAATCAATATTTTGCAGGAAAGGATTATTGTTTAGCTTTAGAATATTTTAAAAAGATTGTCGAAATTGGCGGAATTAATGATGATTATAAAAAAATCGTATGTTGTTATGAATCGACAAAGTTATCGGATAAATCTAATTTAAACCTTAATAAAGTTTCAGTCTAAAATTATAAATTTTAAACCAAACTTAGATGTAACATGGTTGATGTTGAAAAACTTGATTTATTAATAGATCATTACAATAGTATAACGGAATCACGTACTAAGAGAGCTGTTGCAGCAATGTCTTCAGTTGGTCGTTATATTTATGAAATTATTCCAATTTTGTTACACTACAATCATCCCTTATTACCTGGTTTTATTCCAGGTAATACTCCCCATGGTATAAGCGGGTTTGTTTTATCAGAGTATCAGCAAGAATATATAGATCGAATGATTAATGTTACAAATTGTGATATTGACATTCATTCTCAAGGAGCTGCCATTGTGTCTTTGTACACAATGGGAAGCACATCATCAATAGGACAGACCAGCGTATCCGATATAGATATTTGGGTGTGTCATTCACCTAACATAAATAAAGAAGAACTAAAACTTTTGGAACAGAAATGCGGCGTTATCTCTAATTTGGCACAAACGCGAGATGTAGAAGTTAATTTTTTTCTTGTTCCAACCAACAAATTCAGAATACCTAATGAGTCGTCTGTTGATAGTGAAAATTGCGGAAGTGCGCTGCATTTATTACTGTTGGAGGAATTCTATAGAACTGCATTGTGGATTGCAGGGAAAAAATTAATTTGGTACCTGGTTCCTGAGGAAGAAGAAAATATTAATTATGATGAATATGTAGAAACGTTATTTCAGGAAAAACTTGTTTCGCGGGATGACTGGTTTGATTTAGGACCCATTAATAAAATACCCGGCCAGGAGTTTTTGGGTTCGGCTCTATGGTTAATGTATAAAGGTGTGGATTATCCGTATAAAGCCGTACTTAAAATTTTATTAATGGAGGCATATTCAGTTGAATATCCTAATGTAAAACTTATTGCCAACGACGTCCGAAGAAAATTAATAAAATACAAAAGTTATGATTTAGATATAGATGCTTACAATCTGGTTTATTTGAAAATTAAACAATATTTGGACGGAATTGGTGATAAGGAACGTTTACTTTTATTACAGAAGTGTTTTTATCAAAAAATTTCTGAAGATTTGAATTTCAATGACAACTCTGTCTATATGCAGTTGCATAAGAATGTTGTGGAACAATTTGTTAATGCCAGTCATTTGACGAAGGAAGATTTGGCACTTTATGGTAATCGTAACAAATGGAATATTTGTACAGTAAATCAAGCTTATGATTCTATAATTAAGACCATGCTGACAAGTTACCATAAACTCAGGGATTTTTCTGAAAAAATCGATGCGGCAAATGCCATGACATCCCGCGATCTAAGTATTCTTTCCCGCAAATTAAGTTCCGCATTTGATGTAAAAGACAATAAGATACGAATTGTTAATTTAAATATGGCTCCTAATATAGGAGAACAAAAAATCAGTCTGATTTATGTAGCTCAAGGAAAAATAAGCAGAAGCGGGTGGTATTTATATCCGTCTTCCTTGGAACCTCACGAAATAATTAAACATAAATGTGCTTATTATCATAAAAATATTGTAAATGTTATTGCATGGGCTTTTGCGAACCATGTACTTACAGAATCAACGAATATTTACTATACAGGAGGTAATATCGATAATTTGTCCGATATATTACCTATATTAACAAGTATTTTTGCAGATTATAGAAATCGTTTTTTAAAGACTCCTGTAACAACTGAAGATTTTATTAATCCTTGGTATTATAAAAATATTACAGTTTTGATAAATGTTGATAAAGATGCCAGTCGAGAGTCTGATAAAAATGAAATTGAGTTAAATAATGTTGATATTTTATCTTTTGGATCTGATAGTCATTCTTTAGTTGCCAGTATTGATTTAATTTATCGTAATTCCTGGAATGAATTATTTGTAAAACATTATGATGGAGATAATGGATTTATAGAGTTTTTAGAAGATGGATTAAACACTCGAAATCCTCACGGTAAAGAGTTTAATAATGAAAATTTTGAAGTTCACTGCTTCAGTAATTATTTATCAGGAGTAATAAGGCAGCAAGTATATGATTTTATATTGGATGCTGTATCTATAATAGAGAAAGGTGAGTCTAACCAAAATTATAAAGTGTTTATGCTGGGAGGAAAGAGTTATTCCATAATCAACAGTCATAAGCACATTTCTATAGTGCCGTTAAATAATACTTTAGAGTTATTCCATGTGCTGGAAAATTCTCAAATAGAACAACAAAGACAATTAGAAAACAGTCCTTATATTGAAATAATTTATCAATTTGCTTCATTAGGTATTCTGCAGTTTTTCTTTGAAGATTTGGATGAAGGCTTTAGAGTTTATTTATTGGATGAAGATAATAAATTAATGAGTTTTGTTTATCAGAAGCTAACAAAAGACGGGTTTGTTGCACAAATAAATAAAAAAGTTGTTGATACTAATGAAAATGCAAAAGGTGAGTCTGCTAAATTTGGATTACCGCAGTTTTATCAATTAAGTAATAATAATGGAGAAATATCCATTAGTACGTATTCGTAATATAAAGGTTTTGATTATGTATTATGTAAAAATTTTAATTTTTATTTTTAGTTGCTTTTTTATTGTTGCATGCGGATTGAAAGGTCCTCTGTATATGCCTGTCCAAAAGTCTGTTGAAAATAAAGGAGATGTTGATAAAAAAGCAACAACAAAAATCGAAGAATCTAAACAAACTTCAAAGGTGGTATTGGATGACAGCAATGTAAAAATTGATAATCCTTTACTTATAGAAAATATAATAGATACTGAATTAGATGGTGAACTTATAGAAGAAAAAGATAAACTTGAAGTTAATGAAGATAATAAAAATGAATCTATTAAGTCAGATAAAAATAAGCAATAATAAGGAATAATAAAGATGAATTATTTTGAGTATAAAAATAATTTTTTATGTGCAGATGGTGTAAAAATTGTAGATTTAGCCAAAAAATATGGAACACCATTATATGTTTATTCACAGCATAGCATTGAAGATGTTTTTAAAGCATATGATCAGGCTATAGCCATGCCTCATTTGGTTTGCTATGCAGTTAAGGCAAACAGTAATATTGCGATTATACAAACTATGGCTCGCCTGGGTGCAGGATTTGATATAGTTTCCAAGGGTGAACTGGCAAGAATTATTAAAGCCGGTGGAGATCCTTCAAAAGTGATGTATTCTGGCGTAGCTAAAAGAGTAGATGAAATCAGATATGCGTTGGAGCAGGGTATCCATTGTTTTAATGTTGAATCTGAAGCTGAAATGGAAAGAATTAATAGTGTTGCCTTAAGTTTAGGTAAAAAGGCTCCTGTTTCAATTCGCGTTAATCCAGATGTGGATGCAAAGACTCACCCATATATTTCCACAGGAATGAAAAAAAATAAATTTGGTGTTCCTATAGAAAGAGCTTTTGCTTTATATAAACATGCCAGTGAATTAGAAGGTATTGATATTATTGGAATTGATTGTCATATCGGCTCTCAATTAACGGAATTGAAACCTTTTTCTGATGCTTTAGACAGAGTTTTGGTGTTGGTAGATCGATTAAAGGAATCCGGAATCAATATTAAACATATTGATATGGGAGGTGGTCTGGGAGTCGTGTATGATCAAGAATTGCCACCAACACCGCAGGAATATATGAATTTATTGCAGGATAAATTATCAGGATATGATTTGGAATTAATTATTGAACCGGGTCGTTCTATGGTTGCAAATGCCGGTCTATTAGTAACACAAATTCAATATTTAAAGCAAGGTGAGATAAATGATTTTGCAATAATAGATGCTGGAATGAATGATATGATTCGCCCTGCTCTTTATGAAGCATGGATGAAAATAGATGTTGCGGAAATAAAGCCTGGTTTAGAGAAAAAAGTGTATGATGTAGTTGGCCCGGTTTGTGAATCAAGTGATTTTTTAGGTAAAGGTAGAAGTCTTGCAGTTGAACCGGATGATTATATCGTACAGTTTTCTGCCGGTGCATACGGATTTTCCATGTCATCAACATATAATTCCAGACCTTTATGTGCGGAGATAATGGTGAAAGACGGAAAAGAATTTGTTATTAGAAAACGGGATAATATAGAAGATCTGTATCGTAACGAAATTTTAATGTCTTAGGATCCTTTCATGAAATTTCGATTTACCAAAATGCATGGTGTGGATAGTGATTTTGTAATAGTTGATACCATTACTCAAGCCATTTTTTTTAGTAAAGAAAATATTAAGAAATTAGCGGATCGGAGAACCGGAATCGGATTTGAATATCTGATTCTAGTGGAACCTCCTTATGATCCGGATATTGACTTTCATTATAGAATCTTTAATGAAAAAGGTGAGGAAGTTCATTTTGGTTTAGGTTGTGCAGGTTGTGTGGCTCAATTTGTAAGAGCTAAAGGCCTTTCAGGAAAAAATAATATTCCGGTTAGTCTTGCTAATGGAAATGTTAATTTATCAGTAGAAAAAGATAGTACTGTTGTGGTTGATATTGGACAACCTGTTTTTGAGCCTAATTTAATTCCTTTCAAAGCAAAGCAGGCTGAAAAAACATATATTGTTAGGGCTGATGATTATAATGTTTTATGTGGCGTGGTATCGGTATGTGAACCATTCTGTATCATAGAGGAAAATGATTTAAGCCTTGGCAGAATTGATTTGATCGGGAAATCGTTGTCTCATCATGAACGTTTTTCCAGTCAGACTAAATTTGAGTTTTTTAAAATAAATTCAAAAAACGATATTGATTTAGTTACTTACAACGAAGATTTAGATTTGCATGCAATAAATATTTTTGGTGTTTGTGCAGCATGTGCAGTTGGTATTAATCAGGAAAAATTAAATAGCAACGTAACTGTCCATATTGGACAGAAGAGTCTAAATATTTCCTGGGAAGGAATTGGTTCCTCTATAATCATGAAATCATATGCAAACCATGTATATGATGGTGAAATGGAAATTTTGTGATTAATGATATGTAGGTTGAATTTGTGAAGTCTCATAAAAAAGTAGTTTTAAATCAAAGTGATGAAGAACAAATATTGGAGTATTTAATAGCTAATCCAACATTCTTTATCAGATATCCTCATGTATTGGATAAAATTGTTTTACCGCATCCTGTAAAGGGAACAATATCTCTTTTGGAAGCCCAGCAGAAAAGATTAAAAGATCTTATAAAAATGCTAACAGACAATATGAATCATATGTCGGAGATTACTTCTTACAATGACGGTGTATTTCGGACTTTTTTTGGTTTATATAATGATTTATATCAATGCACAAGTGTTCATGAAATGGTTAAACTGTTAAATGATACTTGCAGAGAGCATTTGCTGGTTCCTTATTCTCATATATGGCTTAATGAGAATAAAATAGAAGATTTAATGAAATGTGATGAACGTTATTTATTATCAATAAATGATTTTTCTATAGTATGCGAAAATTTCATGCAAAATGAAATATGCCATTTGGGAAAAATTCAGGAGCAGGAAAGATCGGTATTATTTGAAAATCAGGATATGATTTATTCAAGAATTTTGATTCGTTTGGGCGAAACTGGTGATTTGGGAGTATTGGTATTCGGACATGCTGATGCCGGTCACTATCATAAAGGATTGGAATGTTCTTTTGTTCAACAGTTAGCAGGATATATTTCTTTATTGTTACCGAGATTTATGAAATTGAAATAAAATGACAAGTTATAATGAATGCTGTGAAAAATTTCTTAATTATGTAGATATTGAGAGAAGATTAAGCAAGTGTACTTATAATACTTACCGTAAAGCATTGAAAGCTTTCGGGGACTATTTGTCGCAAAATAATATAGATCAGATCGAACAAATAAAGTCTAGCAGCATTCAGTATTTCATAATGAAGTTAAAGCACGATAATAAAGAAGTTAATTCAATAAATGTTCACATTTCTACGATCAAAAGTTTATATAAGTATTTGATTTTGGAAAATGTTGTAAATCTTGATCCTACGATTTCCATTCAAACTCTTAGAAGACATAAAAAACTTCCTGGTTTTTTCAAGACAGATGAAATGGATTTCCTGCTAGATCAACCTTCTTTGGAACGTGATACCAAGCATGAATATCGAGATCAGTTCGTATCATTACGAGATAAAGCAATTATTGAGCTGTTGTATGCTACCGGTATACGTGTATCAGAGTTGGTAGGAATGGATTTGGATCGTTATTATCCCGAGGAGCGTGCTATAAAGGTAATAGGAAAGGGTAATAAGGAAAGAATTGTTCCAATAGGAGAGATTGCCGTTCAGGCAATTTCCGAATATATAGAATTCAGAAATCAAATTGCAAAAGCTGGGGAAAAAGCCTTATTCGTTAATGATCAGGGAACGCGAACCACTACCAGGAATGTATCGTATCGTTTGAAGATATATGCAGAAACTCACGATTTTAAAAATCGTATACATCCACATAAATTAAGGCACACTTTTGCTACAGTAATGCTGCAGAATTCTCATAATATTAGAGCTGTTCAGGAGCTATTGGGTCATGCCCAACTTACTTCCACCCAAATATATACTCATACTGATATTCTTTCTTTGAGTAAGGAATATGATCGTACTCATCCAAGGGATAGAATTGAACAAAAAATCAAGTCGCGCAATAAGGATTTAGAATGATTGTTTTCAATAGTCTTAAGGAAATTAAAGCAATAAGTTTTGATTTAGATGATACCTTATATGATAATGCTCCGATAATTGAAAAAGCAGAGCAATGGTACCAGAAGATGCTGGCGGAGCATCCTTTTTTCATAGGAAAGGAGCTGCCGACTCATGAACAGTTGAAACAGGAATTGTGGAAAGCAAACCATGCAATCATTGATGATGTAACAAAGTGCAGAAAGAAAATTTTATATCGCAGGTTCCTTTCCGCAGGACTAGAGAGTGAAGATGCCGAATTCAATGCCGAATTGATGATGAAAAAGTTTATTGAAATACGTTCAGAATTACTTGTTCCTGAAGATAGTATTGCGGTACTAAAAAAGTTGAAGAAAAAGTATTCGTTAATTGCTTTGACAAACGGTAATGTTGATATTGATAAAATTGGAATTTCACCTTTATTTGATGTTTACTTGCGTGCTTCTGAAACATTAAGAGCCAAGCCTGCGGCTGATTTATTCATTGAGGCTGCACATAGGTTGAATATTGATGTTCGCAATATATTGCATGTTGGTGATGATCCGACAACAGATGTGCTAGGTGCAAAACATGCAAACAGTATGTCTTGTTTGGTCAATATTTCAAGTCACGATCCTTGGCCTTATATTAAAGTTTTACCGGATATTGAAATAAAATCATTGGATGAATTAGAGAGTTTTTGCAGATGAGTGATTCCCAGAACTTGAATAAAATTGGAGATCTTTTAGCTGATTTAAACGAACAACAGATAGACGCTGTTACTAGTTCTGCATGTAATATGCTGATTTTTGCAGGAGCTGGTTCCGGCAAAACCAGAGTATTAGTCTCTCGTATTATTTATCTAATGGTTGTAAACGGAATTTACCCTTCCTCCATATTTGCTGTTACTTTTACCAATAAGGCTGCAAATGAAATGAAAAGCCGTATTTATAAATATGCGGACAATCTAAATATTAATTCCATGTGGATAGGTACCTTTCATGGATTATGCAATAAATTTTTACGCTTATATTATCAGGCTGCGAATTTACCGAAAGATTTTACAATCATAGATCCTACAGATCAGTTAAATATAGTAAAACGAGTACTTAAAGAACACGTTTACGAGCAGATAAATATTAAACCGAAAGAATTTTTAGAGTACATCGATAAACGTAAAGAGCTTGGTTCTAGACCTTTACCTGACGCTGATTTTAAAGATTCCGATTATAACCACAGACTAATGAATAGTGTGTACCGCCAATATGAAGAATTATGCAGAGTTTCTGGAAGTGTTGATTTTACAGAGTTAATTTTAAGAACAATTAATGTTTTGGAGTCTAATGATGATATTAGATTATCTGTTAATCGTTCTTTTAAAGAGATTCTAGTAGATGAATTTCAGGATACCAATAATTTACAGATGAAATTGTTAACTTTGTTAAAAGGTGAAAATTCGCATATTACAGTTGTTGGAGATGACGATCAATCAATATATTCCTGGAGAGGAGCAAATTTAGACAATATTCTTAATTTCAAGAATTTATTTGATAACGTTAAAATAATTAAATTAGAACAGAATTACCGCTCAACACAAAACATTCTTAATGCAGCTAACAGCATTATTGAGGGGAATATTAATCGTTTTGCGAAGTCCATGTGGACCAATAGCGGTAAAGGTGATTATATAAAAGTTTTTCACGCGGAAGATGCAACAGTAGAGGCTCAGTTTGTAGTTAATAAAATCATAGATATCTGTAAAGATAATAATGAACGCTACTCCGATTGTGCAATTTTGTATCGCAATAATTTTTTATCGTTAAATTTTGAAACAGCATTGAGAACCAACAACATCAATTATGCAATTATTGGCGGACATAAGTTTTACGAACGTCAGGAAATAAAGGATTTGATTGCTTATATGAGAATTATGACAAATCCTTATGATGATCAGGCATTCCTTCGCATAGTAAATGTTCCTCCCAGAAAAGTTGGTAACAAAACACTGGCCACTTTGTACAGTATTGCATCAGAAAGAAATATGTCGCTTTTTAATGCTGCAGAGTACGCGTGCAACAATAATTTGGTAACACCTGGAACTGCAAGGGGGTTACGCTCTTTTGCAATGACAATAATAAATGCCAAAGAGGCTATTGATAATTTGCCTTTGGATGAATGTATCAAGGTTGTAATTTCAAAAACAGGGTTAAATGATTACTATAAAGAGGTAGAAATTAAAGAAAAAGATGTCGGACATTCAAGAACTTCCAATTTGGATGAGTTAATAAATAATTCTGCAGAATTTGTATTTGGAGATGAAGCTGTTCATACAGGACTGGAGGCAATATCTTTTTATTTACAGAATATATCTTTATCTACTGATGGGGATGATGACAGCAATGATAATAATTCTGTTAAATTATTAACAATTCATGGTGCAAAAGGACTTGAATTCAATAACGTTTTTGTTATTGGTTTTGAAGAAGGTTTGATTCCATCTTTAAGGGGGATTGAAAACCATAGACAATTGGAGGAAGAGCGCCGACTATGCTATGTAGCGATTACGCGGGCAAAAAAAAGATGTTTTATTACTTATGCTAAAAGCCGAATGAAATATGGAATTTGGGAACGTACAGCAGTTAGCAGATTTTTTGAAGATTTAGATCCAAACAGTTATCAGGTTGTTGGATATCAGGAGTGTCTTGGCGTAGATTCAAATATAAAGGATCAAAATAATAATATTGGTAGTGATAAATTTAAAAACATTATTGGTTTACCTGGTAGATTACAACAGTTCAAGATTGGTATGCGCATTTCTCATGATGTTTTCGGAGAAGGCGTGATTTTGAAAATGGATGGATTTGGGAACGGAGTCCGTGCATATATTAATTTTGAAAAATACGGTGAAAAATGTATTTTGCCGGCTTTTTGCAAGTTAAAGGTTTTAAAAGGATAATTGAATGAAAAATAATATTATAGCCATTCTGATCTGTGTGTTGACATACATTATCGTAAAAATGTGTATGGGAGATTTTACATTTGAATCAGATACCTATGGATATTATAAGGATGGAAAATTAAACGAAAGAGGTTTAATTTCGATTGTAAGAGATATTAAGAGAAAGTTACCTGTTTATACAGAAGATACCGTTGTTTTCAGTGTTAATTATTCATATCAGCCGAAGGATAATCCGAAATCCGTAATTAATTATTTTCACATGGTTAATAAGGACAAAGTTGAATATTATAAGAAAAATTCGTCAATAGTGGCTTCTAATTTTGCTATTAAACAATGCAGTCAAAAAGAAATTTTTGAAATGTTGGATAAATTGGACAGCTATACAGTATCGTTTTATGATGAGAAGAATTTTCTGTATGCAGTAGAAATCAGTAAATCTGTATGTGAAAATATGTCTGAAGATAATGCAACGGAAAGAAATTCTAAATCCAAGAGTGAGGTATATAATATTGCCGTAAAGCACGTGGAAACATTAAATAAAAATTTGCCTATAGACATGAATTTCGGTTCACTGGTGCAGGCTAAAGTAGATACGCAGAGTGTAATTACTCATATTTTTGAAATAAAGAAAGAAAAGGTTGAGGAATTCAACAAAGATAAAAAGAACATTAAAAATAAAATTAAAATGGCATATTGTTCGAATTCACAAATGAGAGAATTGCTAGACATAATCCCTATGCTTATAGTTCAGTATCAGTCCGACAATAATGTTGTAGATCAGATAAAAATCGAAAAAGGTACCTGCTCTGCTAAGTAACCAGGAAGTCAAAGTTTCGGATATTGGCAATTTTGTATTTGATCCCTAAATCGCAAACTTTTATACTAGAATTCTATTAATTTTTTGCAACATATTGATTTATATGTTGTTTTTTATTAAAACTTTCACAAATATTAGGACTATATGCAACAGTACTCTAAATAATAGTATAAAATTTAGGCGATCGTAAACCGAAGGAATAGCTAAGGTCTAAGCTGTATTCTTTGGTGGTCTACCTCTTCTTTTGGGTACTGGTTTAGG
>Ga0256407_10005510_pt1 | contig 20212 bp, 16 predicted proteins | sample RumenRJG_04DNA_FD_193489 | JGI IMG/M metagenome (GOLD analysis project Ga0256407, IMG submission 193489) | Bovine rumen microbial communities from Lethbridge, Alberta, Canada - RJG_04 | ecosystem: Host-associated > Mammals > Digestive system > Stomach > Rumen | place: Canada: Alberta... | reverse complement strand
CAGCAAATAAAATTCTCCTGCGGCACAAAATTTCGCCGGACGCAGTTTTTTCTGTTGACGGCCAGTTTGTTTCTATTAATCATTTTTTAATGCAGCAGGTGCAGTCGGAAAATCCTTCCAGCCCGCTTTATATTTTTGAACTGACAGCAAACCACAATGCAGTAAAAAAACTTTACAAAAGCGGTTCGGACATTATTTTTACAATTTCCGGTCATCCACTGGAACTTCTTGCCCGTGAAATCTCTCCAGAAGCATTTTTTACAAGCGATTCATCTTCTGGAACCGTAACAATTGCCGCTGTTGACTTTGCCCTAAAAACAGGTTTTACCAAAATTGAAGTCTACGGAGCAGATTTTTCCTATTTAGCAGGGAAAACCTATGCAGCAGGCACATATCTGGACGACATTTATTCAATCAAGCAGAAAAAAACTTCTTCGCAGCAGACAGCATTTTCTGCCCTCATGTACAGGACGGAGCTTATAAAGCTTTCGGAAGAAAAATATACCACAAAAGTTCTGGATTCCTACCAGGAAGCATTTGAAAAATGGGTAAAACAGAATGACGCGGAATGCTTTATTGAAGACAGCGTCTATAAAATCAAAGCGGACAGCAGAAAAAAAAGAAATTCATTTGAGCTGAAAAAATTTGATTACGAACGCTTTTTAAAAGCTTTAAAAGAAAAAGCACAAAATGATTACAGCGGAACAACAGAAAAACTGCTTTCTGACCCCTATGTAAAGGCACTGCTTCCTCTTATTGCATGGCTTAAAATGCGGAATCCTTCAGAAAAAAACTTTGCTGAATGGGTGAAACTTGCGTTCAGTCATATTGTACGTTATACTGTATGATATGAGTAAAAAATTTATCAGTTTTTATTTTGTTCTTGCAGTTGCAGTCTATATTTTTTCTATTGCACTGTTCATTAAAAATACGGTTTACGAATATAAACACGGCAGCAAAACTTGCATAACTTTAAGCAATACAATAAAAAATGATTTTTCTACAAAAGGAATGGCAAAAGCTGTTAAGGATCTTGATTCAAATCCAGACGTTGCCGCCTTTACAGTCAAAAAAAATGGACTTTCTGTAGCCGGAAGAAACGAAAATTTCAATTTTGAGGAAACATCCCGATTTATCCATTCAGATATATGGACTTTAAGTGACGAAGAAAACACAACAGTAAGCATAGCGCTGTTTAAGCTCAAGCCGGCGGCTATTTTTAATAACGCAAAGACATCTTTCCTTATAATTCTGGCATGTACGCTGCTTACAATGCTTCTTCTTATTCTTGATCCTGTTTTTTCTCCAGCAAAAAAAGAAAATTACAGTACAGTTGATGAAAGCGTAAATCCAGAAGATGAAGAAATAAATACTGAAGAAGCAGATATTACAGAAAATAGTACGGAAGATTCAGGAAGCACAGCAGAAGAAGATATAAGCCTTCCAGATTCAGAACCCGAAGTTGACCGGATTGAAGAACCGGCCCATGAACCTGCAGAAAACACCGAAACAAGCCTTACGCAAGCAGAAGCAACTGCCGAAAACAACCAGAATCCTGAAAACCAGGAAGACTTTGACATCGAAATTTTCCCGCAGGATGATTCTGTAAAAATTGAATCACTGGAAGAAGAAAGTCCTCTTTCAGAAAAAATCAATTCAATCCTGTCTGACAACAAGGCAGAAGTTTCGCTCTTCCTTCTCTGCTATGTCGGTACCGAAAAAGATGAAGAAATTACCGAACATGTAAAATCATTTATTCAAGATGCATATTTCCCTGAAGACGCAATTTTTACGCTTAATGGAAACACCCTTGCCCTTGTAAAAGCTGACACAGACATAGACCAGGCAGAAGATTTTGCCGCAGACTTCCACAAGGCACTTACAGAACAGGTTCTTTCTGAAAAATCAGGCATTCAGTTTGACATAGGAATTTCAAGCCGCGCAACAAGAACAATAACTGCAGCCCGACTTATTACAGAAGCAAAGGAAGCCCTTAAGCACGCAATAAGCGACAACGAATCTCATATTATCGGCTTCCATGTTGATATTGAAAAATACAATGAATTTATGAAGAACAGAAAGCAGTCAAACTAAACTGTTATTTCTTTTCCGGCTCAGATTCAGAATCTTTTTTCTCTTCAAAAATTTTTTCAAATTCCTGAATATTTGAATTATCCGGAAACTTTTCCTTTAGTTCGCCGAATTTCTGTTCTGCATAATCATTCTGACTGTTTGCAATAAGAACGTTTATGAAATTTACAAGAATTTCTGCGTTTTCGGGATTTTTATCACACAGATATTCATAAATATTAACAGAAGAAGCGTAATTTCCTTCCATTGCATACAGATAAGCAATGGAAACCTGAAGGTCCGTATTGGTCCGATCACGCTTTAAAAGCCTGTTGTAGATTTTTCTTGCTTCCTTATAGTCCTTTGCAAGTGCGTAGGCGCGACCTTTTTTATATAGGGCAGACCAGTAAAGATTCTTATTCTTCATTGAAAGGTCGTAAAACTCAATAGCCTTGTCAAATTTTTCCATGGACATGTAGTTTTCTGCAATATTGTAATATTCCGTATATATATTATCAATTTTTACAGCTGTTTCACCCAGTACAGGAACATGAATAGCCGTATGACATGAAAAAACAAGAGGAAATATAAATATACAGATCAATGCAAAAAACTTTTTTGACATTATAAACTTCCTACAGCACGAGAATTGAATATAGCTGTTTTTTTGAAATCTTAATATTTGAAACAGTAAGATGAGTGTCGGATTCCCTTGTAATTTCTGAATCAGCAAGACCGAAGGCAAGGGAAAGCGCACCCTTTGCTGCCTGCACTACACGCCTATCCTTAAAATCAAATTCCAGCTGCATTATGAACTGACGGTCATTATCCGGATCATTGTACATACGGCCGCGCACATAAGAAAGCTGATAGTTCAGCTGGGCACCGGTCAGAGTGGTCAGAAAAGACTGTGGTCTGTTTGCATAAAAATGGATTTCATCATCAGGAATGCCGTCTTCATAAGAAAGCCAGGAATAAACCTGACCATCAAGGGCACCTTCTGTTTCTAAAACACTTTTTCCTTCTGAAGCAAGATGATAGCGCTCTACCATTGCAGGAACATTGCGGCCAAAGCAGGCAACAGTTTCAGAAGGAAAAGAAGCAAGCACGTTTGAACCCTGATACACCGTATATTTTTTTGCCTTGCCGTCAGAACCATCAAGAACAAGGTCTTCCCCTGTCCAGCCATTCTTTTTTGTAAATGCAGTTTTTACGTAAACCTGAGGAAAATTGCATCCAAGGGCAAGCTGAAAATCCACACCATGACGGCTACGGTTAAGTCCGATATAGACAGTATCAATATGCTCAATTATTTTTTTTGCATTTGAATCCGAGATTCCCTTAAACTGCCCTTTCAGAATTCTTTCCAGAAGTACAGGATCTGTAGAAGAAGGAATCCTTAAGTAAAAGGAACTTCCGCTGTCCATTGTATCCAGCGGATTAACAGAGGATGATTCCGGAACAGTTTTACAGGCAGAAAAAACAACTGACAGGGAAATGAATAATGCAAGGCCGCAGGCCTTAACAGCCTGCAGACCTGAAGAATTATGCTTTTTCAATAGAAATACTCCATTTCTTGTCTTCTGATTCAACGGCAGTTGCATTCTGTACATTTGAATCAAATTTAACGGAAGCAGCAAGAACTTCACCAGAAACAAAACTTTCGAACATTGCAAATGCAGCCTTAAGTTCATCGTCTCCGCCTACAGTAAGGTTGATGCGGTCAGTTACATTCAATCCGCTTTCCTTACGTAGGTTCTGGATTCCGCGTACAAGGTCACGTACATAACCTTCTTTTTTAAGTTCATCTGTAATCTTTGAATCAAGTCCGACTGTAAGAGTTCCGTCATTCAGAACCTTGAGACCATCCTTTTCTGAGCGGTCAACGATTACCTTTTCTGCAGTAAGTTCAACAGATGTTCCGTCTACATCAATTGTAAGACTTGTACCTTCAAGGATAGACTGAATCTGTTCGCTTGCAAGAGTCTGGATAACTGCAGCTGCAGCCTTCATCTTTGGTCCAAGTTCCTTTCCAAGAACCTTAAAGTTTGCCTTACAACTGTATTCTACAAGTTCATCTTCGCGGTCGTGGAATTCAACCTTCTTAACGTTAAGTTCTTCACGAATTGAATCTTCCATTTCTGCAAGTACGCGCTTTTCGTTCGCATCACGGGTAACAAGTGCAACAGATGCAAGCGGCTGGCGGTTCTTAAGGTTGAATGTATTGCGGAGAGAACGTCCCATAGAAACAGCTTTCTGAACAGTAGCCATCTTGAATTCGAGCTCTTCGTTGTGCCATTTTTCGTTGTATACAGGATAATCTGTAAGGTGAACAGATTCTCTGTCAGAAGCATTCTTAAGGTTCTGCCACATTTCTTCTGTAATGAACGGAACGAACGGAGCGGCAACCTGGCTGAATGTCTTCAATGCAATGTAAAGTGCTTCATAAGCTTCTTTTTTGTCAGAGTCATTTTCTGATTTCCAGAAACGACGACGGCTGCGACGGATATACCAGTTGTTAAGTTCATCAATGAATGAAACAATAGGATCAACAGCACCGCTGAAGTCATAGTCATCAAGACCGTTAGTTACGTCCTTTACAAGGCGCTGTGTAATAGACAGAAGCCATGCATCAAGAGGATTTGAAGGAAGCTTATCATCAAACAGATGGCCTGTCGGCTGGATTCCATCAATATTTGCATAAGTAACATAGAAGCTGTAGCTGTTCCAGAGCGGAAGGATGATATTCTTGATTACATCACGTACACCGTCATCTGAATAGCGCAAGTCATCTGCCTTTACTACAGGAGAGTGAATAAGGAAAAGACGGAGCGCATCTGAACCGAACTTATTGATTACTTCAACAGGATCTGTATAGTTGCGCAAAGACTTACTCATCTTGCGACCGTCGCTTGCAAGTACAAGACCGTTTACAACACAGTTCTGGAAAGCAGGCTTGTCAAAAAGGTGACTTGCAAGGATTGTAAGCGTATAGAACCATCCGCGTGTCTGGTCAAGACCTTCAGAAATGAAGTTTGCAGGGAAATGGCTTTCAAAATATTCTTTATTTTCAAATGGATAATGCTGCTGGGCATAAGGCATTGATCCTGATTCAAACCAGCAGTCAAATACTTCCGGAATGCGATGCATTGTCTTTCCGCATTTAGGACATTTGATTGTGATTTTATCTACAAACTGCTTATGCAGGTCTTCCGGATAAACACCTGAAAGTTCCTTAAGTTCCTGACGGCTTCCAACACAGAGAGTGTGCTTGCAGTCCGGGTCTTCGCACTTCCAGATAGGAATTGGGTTACCCCAGTAGCGGTTGCGGCTTACAGCCCAGTCGCGGCTTCCGGCAAGCCATTTACCGAAACGGCCTTCCTTAATGTGAGCCGGCTGCCATTTAATCTGGCTATTTGCACGGAGAAGAGCTTCGTGATGATCTGCAACCTTAACAAACCATGAACCGATTCCGCGGTAAATAAGCGGAGAAGAACATCTCCAGCAGTGAGGATATGAGTGAACGATTGTATCGCGCTTAACAAGTTTTCCTTCATTCTTAAGGCGTGCAATGATTTCCTTATCGCAGTCTTTTACAAAGCGGCCTGCATATTCAGGAATCTTCTTTGTGAATTTACATTCAGCGTCAATCGGTTCAACTTCAGGAACGCCGGAACCGGCAAATACCTTGTGGTCTTCTTCACCGAATGCAGGAGCAATATGAACGATACCAGTACCGTCTTCTGTAGAAACGTAGTCTGCATTGAACATGCGGAAAGCGCCCTTTTCGCACTTCTGCTTTGATTCTTCTTCGCAAACTTTTGGATCTTTTAGGGAAGCAAAATACGGGAAAAGAGGTTCGTATTCAGCACCGATAAAATCCTTACCTTTTGCGCGGTAAATAATTTCATAGGCAGATTCTTCCTTATAGTAAGCAGAAAGGCGAGCTTCTGCAAAAATGTAGAAATCTCCGCTTTCCTTATCAAGAATCTTTACATAGTCAACTTCCGGGCCCATACACAGACCAAGGTTAGAAGGCAAAGTCCATGGAGTTGTTGTCCATGCAAGGAAATATGTTTTTCCGTTTGCCATATCTGCATCTTTTACGCCGTCAGGAGCCTTTGTAATCTTAAAGCGAACTGTTACAGTCTGATCCTGAACGTCCTTGTATCCCTGAGCAAGTTCATGAGTAGAAAGAACTGTTGAACAGCGAGGACAATAAGGAAGGATATATTTTCCTTCGTAGATAAGCCCCTTATCCCACAAAGATTTTGCAACCCACCAGATTGATTCCATGTAATCCGGGTTCATTGTCTTGTAGTCATGGTCAAAGTCTACCCAGCGACCAAGACGAGTAATCGTCTGACGCCATTCTGCTGTATATTTAAGGACAGAAGCCTTACATTTTTCGTTGAACTTATCGATTCCGTATTCTTCAATCTCGTGCTTAGAGTTAATGCCGAGTTCCTTTTCGATAAGGTTTTCTACAGGAAGTCCGTGGCAGTCCCATCCGAAACGGCGTTCTACCTTTTTTCCTTTCATTGTCTGATAGCGAGGAATAATGTCTTTTATTGTTGACGGAATAAAGTGACCGAAGTGCGGAAGACCTGTTGCAAACGGAGGACCATCAAAGAATACGTACTCCTCTGCACCTTCTCTCTGGCTGATTGATTTTTCAAAAATCTTATTGTCTTTCCAGTATTTTAATACTTCTTCTTCCTGTTTCGGGAAGTCTGCTTTTGGATCAACTGGCTTATACATTAATACATCCTCTGAGTAAAATAATTAATAATTTAGTTTAGCGAAAAATCACAATTTATTCTACTAGATGATAAAAACAATCCTTATTGATAAATTTTTCTCAAAATTCATATAAAGAATTTCAATAAAAAGCTTTATATTATAGTTAGCAAATTCTAACTTTAGGAGTTCCGTATGGATTTAGCAGAAATTGATGAAAATGGGAAAGGCCTGTTATTTTTTGGTGAGACAAAAGTAGAAAAACTGGAGAAAATAAAAGGCCAGCAAAACGTCTACTTATTGGAAACAACAGCAGTTCTTGAGCGGAAAAATCAAGTCAGTCCGAGACCAGGACAGTTTTATCTGCTGCGAAGCAAAAAGACGGGTACAAATTACAACCGTCCTATAAGCGTTTATCATTCTGAAGAAAAAATCAACAATGAAGGCAAAAAAGAAATTAAAATTCAATTTATGATTCTAGAAAAAGGCCGGGGAACAAAAGAACTGTGCCATATGTACAATGGAGAATCATTAAGCCTAATTGGTCCTTTGGGAACTCCATGGAATATAGAAGAGGCAGAAAAAATAATAGAAAGCAATAAAACTTCTTCTCCAAAAATTGCAATTGTTGGCGGAGGAATCGGAGTTGCTCCTGTTGCAAACCTTGCTTCTTGGCTGCCGGACAATTCATACGATTTTTATGCATCCTTCAAGACAGGTTCTTATGGTCTGGAATACGTGAAGGCCGCAAGCTTAAAGATTACTACTGATGACGGAAGCGCCGGAATAAAGGGAATACTTCCTGCGGCATTTTCTAAAGAAGCAGTTATTTCGGCCGGCTACGAAATAATCTATGCTTGTGGTCCGGCACCTGCCCTTGCCTACGTAAAGCAGATTGCTGAAGAACTTAACATAAAATGCTGTATAAGCATGGAACACCGTATGCTCTGCGGACTTGGTGCGTGCCTTGGCTGCACAATAGAAACAACGGAAGGCCTTAAGCGCTGCTGCAAGGACGGCCCAATATTTGATTCAAGAATTTTAAGCTTTCCAAAACCGGAGCCAAGAAGGAAACCGCTTGCAGAATCAGAAGAACCTGATATTTCTGTTGATATTGCTGGCGTTCATTTTAAAAATCCTGTTATTGCAAGTGCGGGTACATTTGCTTTCGGACAAAACTACCGAGGAGTAAGCGATGTAGCCGCATGGGGAGGAATTGCTTCAAAAGGCTGTACGCTTGAACCAAGGGTCGGAAACAAAGGCGAACGAAGCCTTGAAGTTGCAGGCGGAAACATGAATTCAATTGGACTGCAGAATCCTGGAGTTCCGGCATTTATAAAAGAACTGCTTCCTGGAATGATTGGCCTGGGACCTATAGTAATTGCAAACCTTGCCGGAAGTGACATTGAATCCTATGTAGAAGGTGCAAAGCTTTTAGATAGAACCGACTGTGACATGATTGAATTAAACATTTCGTGTCCTAATGTAAAGGCTGCAGGTCTTGCATGGGGATTAAGTGCCGAAACAGCCTATTACTGTGTTTCTTCTGTAAGGGCAGTTACCAGAAAACCCCTTATGGTAAAGCTTTCTCCTAATGCTCCTGACAACAGGCCTATTGCAATTGCCTGCATTAAAGCCGGGGCAGATGCAATCAGCCTTATAAACATGGTTCACGGAGTTGCAATAGACATAGAAAAAGGAAAGCCGTTCTTTAATAACGTTCATGCCGGATATTCCGGTCCGGGACTAAAGCCTCTTGCACTGCGCATAGTTTACGATGTAATTGAAGAAATAAATAAATTACCGCCTGAGCAGCGGGTTCCCGTTGTCGGTATTGGAGGAATCTGTACATGGCAGGATGCCGTTGAATTTATTATGGCCGGCGCAAGTGCGGTAGAAATCGGACAGGCAAAATTTACAAATCCTGATGTTGCACTTGATGTTGTAAGCGGCTTAAAGAATTTCATGAAGACACACGGATATAAAAAACTTTCTGAAATGCGCGGCATTGCACAGGTTAAAAATCACATGAGTGAACTTGGTTCCGGCAACGAAAAGCAAAAATATGCAGAACTCAAGAACATGGTTCTAGCAGACAAACCTGTCATTGCAAATATAACAGGAAGCAATGTATAGAGTATTGAGTCTAAAAATAAAGGGCTTTCAGATGAAAACAAATCTGAAAGCCCTTTGTTTTAGTATTTTTATTTTTTTCTTATGAATTGAATTCTGCAGCAAGCTGGGTAACAGTTGCCTTTGCATCACCATAAAGCATAACAGTATTGTCATTTGTAAACAAAGGATTTTCAAGACCGCTGAAACCGGTTCCTTTACCGCGCTTAAGGACAAATACTGTCTTGCATTCAAAGGCATTAACAATCGGCATACCATAAATAGGAGAACTTTCATCGTGAATTGCGTCAGGATTTACCACGTCATTTGCACCGATGATAATTGCAACATCGACATTGCTCATCTGAGGATTCATTTCATCCGCTGTTTTAAGCTGCTCATAAGGAACATTTGCTTCTGCAAGAAGAACATTCATATGCCCCGGCATACGGCCTGCAACCGGATGAATTGCAAAATTTACTTCTGCACCATTAGCTTCAAGCTTGTCGCAAAGTTCTTTTACAGCGTGCTGAGCCTGAGCTACAGCCATACCGTATCCAGGAACAATTACAACATTTTTAGCCGCTTCAAGAATCACATAGGCATCTTCAACACTCATTGAAGCAGGTTCCTTTAATGTACCGGAAGCACCGCTCTTCTTTTTTGCACCAAAGCTCTTGAAAAGCAGGTTTGAAAATTTTCGGTTCATTGCCTTGCACATAATCAAAGTAAGGATAAGTCCGGAAGCTCCTACAAGACAGCCCGAAACAACAAGAACAGTATTGTTTATTGCAAATCCGGCAAAAGCAGCTGCAAGCCCTGAAAGAGCATTAAGGAAAGATATGATTACAGGCATGTCTCCACCGCCAATTGGAATTACAAGAGTAAATCCAAGGACGAGGAACGAAACAGCCGTAAGAGCAATTCCATAGAATTCAATCTGCATAAGACAGAATGGATTTTCTGCTCTAAAAATTGAATATACAGCAATTGAAACAAGACCAATTGCAAAAAGACCTGCATTAATCACGTTTTTTGCCGGAATGGAAACATTCTTCTTAAAAGCCTTGCCGCTCAGTTTTCCCCACGCAACAATAGAACCAGTAAACGCAACCGCCCCAATGGCAATAGTAAGCCCAAGAGAAACAGAAGTAAATACGTCGCCTTTTTCTGTAACAAGATACTGAGTCAATGCTACTAAAAGAGATGAAAGACCTCCGAATCCGTTAAAAAGTGCTACAAGCTGCGGCATTCCAGTCATTTCTACTTTTTTTGACCAAACTGATCCAACCACAGAGCCAGAAATAACGGCAGTAGCAATCCATATGTAGCCGTTGGAAAGCAATTTTTCTGTATTCCAGGAACCCAAAACTTCGTTCTGACACAAAACTGTTACAATCGCAATAAGCATTCCTATAGAAGAATAAAGATTTCCCCTTCGAGCTGTATCTGTTTTTCCAAGAAGCTTAATTCCCCTTATAAAAAAAATACAGGAAATCATATATAAAATTTTAATGATTAAATCTGACATTTTTATTTCCTTATTTTAAACTCAACATTATTTCTTTTTTTTGAACATACCGAGCATACGATCTGTAACCAGGTATCCGCCAACTACATTGATTGTTGCAAAAAAGATTGCCAGAAAACCAAGTATCTGACCTAAATAACCACCCGTAGAAACTGCAAGCGCTGTTATTGAAACTGCACCTACAACGGTAATTCCAGAAATAGCATTGGTACCAGACATAAGAGGAGTATGAAGCTGAGACGGAACCTTTGAAATAAGTTCGGTACCAAGATACGAAGCAATTACAAATACAAAAATAAGCATTATGTCCATAATTATCTCCTAAGCCTTAAACCTTTCATGAATGATTTTTCCACCCTGAGTAAGAAGGCAACCTTGCATGATTTCATCTTCCATGTTTACATTAAATTCCTTTAATTCTTTATTATAGAAACCTGCATGAGTAAGGAAGGCCGTAATATTTCCACTGAACATCTTTGATGCATCATAAGGAACCTGACGTTCAAGGAGGTCTCCACTCATAATTGTTACTCCGTTTTCAGTAACAACATTTTCAAACAGTTTTGAACCTTCTACATTTCCGCCTGTAGAAACTGCCATATCAACAACGATAGAACCAGGCATCATACGATCAAGGACAGCCTTTTCTATAAGGCGAGGAGCTTTTCTTCCGAAAACCTTTGCTGTTGTAATTACGATATTTGAACGCTCGCAGACTTTAGCCTGAGCCTCTTTCTGCTTTGCAATCTGTTCCGGCGAAAGTTCCTTTGCATACCCCTGAGCAGTCTGCCCCATTTCTCCAAGATCAATCTTAACAAAGCTTGCGCCAAGTGATTTTACCTGTTCTTCAACAACAGGGCGCGTATCAAAAGCATCAACACGGGCACCAAGACGCTTTGCAGTTGCAATTGCCTGTAGACCGGCAACACCGACTCCAATAATGAATACGCGGGCCGGGTTTATTGTACCGGCCGGAGTAACCATCATAGGAAGTATTTTTGGCAGTTTTGCAGCCGCATTAAGAACTGCTACGTAACCTGCAAGAGACGTCTGACTTGACTGAACATCCATCTTCTGTGCCAGTGTTGAACGGGGAATCATTTCAAGAGAAATAGCCTGTATTCCGCTGGTAGCAAAATCATTAAGAAGCTGCTTTTCGTTGAAAGGATCCATATAGCTAAGATGAAGAGTTCCTTCCTTAATGCCCTTAATGCTTTCTGGCTTCATGATACGGACAATAATTTCACTTGAATCATAACCATCTTCTTCTTTAGAGATGATTTTTGCACCGCAGGATGCATAAGCATCATCTGTAAAACCGCTTTTAAGCCCTGCACCGCTTACAACAAGAAATTCAAATCCCATTGCAGACAGTTTTTTTACGTCATCAGGTATAAGTGCGACGCGGGTTTCACGAGGATCTTTTTCCCTGCAGACCAAGACCTTTTTCATTTTTTACCTCTATTTTTTTTAAAATGCACTTGAAAAACTAATTTATGACAACATTTTTTCTTTCTACATAGCCTAAATCAACAAGAGACCTGACAATCCTATATACGGTTGCCCTTCCGATTTCTCCGTCCTCTTTTCTTGCAATATAATAAAGTTCCTTACAGGAACAGCCCGGATTTCTTAAAATTATAGAAAGAAGATTTTTACGCTGTTCTGTAATACGGCATCCCTTGTTTTTGAATGCGAGAATAATTTCGTTATATTTTTCACCCATAAAAGTACCTCTTTTAAATTTGTTAGCATAGGCTAACTTTTAAAATAAAAAAAGTCAATGTTTTTTTCATGTAATCTTATTTTAATTGACAGAAAAATTAGTTAGTGCTAACTTATTTATTAGCAATAGCTAACATATAAGGAGTAAAAAAATGACAGACACAGGACGAAACTTTTTATGGGGCGTTGCAGCAGGTTTGGTTGCAGCTGCATTTATTCGAACTGATACATTCAAAAAATGTGCTTCAAAAGTAGTTTCTGGAGGACTTCAGCTCAAGGATGATGCAAAAGAATACTTCGAAACAATCAAAGAAGATGCAGAAGATATAAAAGCAGAAAGCAGCGCAAAAGCATAAATCAGAAGGAAAAAATGAATTTTTCTGTAAGACATTCTCTGCCAGGACGAATCCGCATACGATACAACAAGAACGAACTTTCTAAAAGGCAGGCCGCTCTGGCAGTCAGTCTGCTTTCTGTTCAGGAAGGAATGACCCGTGTAAGCGTAAATTACACTACAGGTTCATTCCTTATTTTCTACGATACCAAAACGCTTTCCGAAAAGCATATCCGCTCATATTTTATGGCACTTTCCGAAAAATATCTTGAAAACCAGGAAATGCTTGAATCTGTTGAAGAGCCAAAAGAACAGGAAAGCCTTCTTTTTAATCTTGCCCTTATGACAGCAGAGCATTACATCAAGATGTTTCTGCCTTTACCGCTAAGAATTATCCTTAGGACAATTTCTCTTGCTCCACGTATTTTAAATGGCATTTTACATGCATCACAGGGAGAAGTATTTCATTCCGAAGTGCTTGATGCCGCTGCAATTTCAATGGCGTTAATTACAAGGGATTTTAAAACCGCAGGAAACATTAATTTTCTTTTGGATATTGGTGAAACAATCGAAGAATTTACAAAAAAGAAATCCTACGATGATTTGGCTGACAGGCTTTTAAACCAGAACGATCAGGTTCAACTTATCACTAAAGATGAAAATAAAAACACTATAGAGAAAACAGTTCCACTCCACGTTGTAAAAAAAGGAGACATTGTTGCTGTGCGAACTGGAAGCGTTATACCTGCTGACGGAACAGTTTTAAAAGGAGAAGCCCTTGTAAATCAGGCAACAATTACAGGAGAACCGCTTGCAGTAGAAAAACGTAGCGAAAGTTCTGTTTTTGCAGGAACGATTGTTCAGGAAGGAGAACTATTTATTGAAGTCCGCGCGGTTGGAAGCCAGACGAAAGTTCAGAACATTCTTTCAATGATAGACAATTCCCAGAGCCTGAAAGTTTCTTCTCAGGTTCGCTCGGAAAATCTTGCAAATCAACTTGTAAAATATAATTTCCTTCTTTCCCTTATAACTTTCTTGGCAACACGAAGTCTCAGAAAGGTAATGGCAACGCTTATGGTTGACTATTCATGTGCCATGAAGCTTGCAGCCCCGATTGCCGTACTCAGCGCCATGAAGGAAGCCGCGGAAAACGGAATAATTGTTAAAGGCGGAAAATTTCTGGAAGAAGCTTCTAAAGCAGATACCGTTATATTTGATAAAACCGGCACACTTACTTATGCCCTGCCCCGTCTGGCAAAAATATATTCATTCACAGAAAAATCGGAAAATGAAGTACTTGCCCTTGCAGCCTGTCTTGAAGAACATTTTGCACATCCGATTGCAAGTGCCATAGTAAAGGCAGCAGAAGAAAAAGGAATACTTCACCCGGAAGAGCACGCTAAAGTTGAATACATTGTAGCACATGGAATTGCAAGCAAATTAAACGAAAAAAAGCTTTTGATTGGAAGCCGTCACTTTATTCTTGATGATGAAAAATGCTCTGCACCAGAGAATCTTGAGGAAATTCAGAAGAATGCACTGGAGAACGGAGAATCCCTGCTCTATCTTGCAGAAAAAAAAGAACTAATTGCCGTTTTTGCAATAAATGATCCTGTAAGGGAAAACGCTAAAAATGTGATTAAGGCACTTCATCATTCAGGAATAAAGAACTGCGTCATGATTACGGGAGATGACGAAGGAGCTGCAAAAAATGCTGCTAAAATTACCCGGGTTGACAGATATTTTTCACGGGCACTCCCAGAAGACAAAGTAAAATACATCGAAAATCAGAAAAAAGCCGGTCACAAAGTTATCATGATTGGAGACGGAATTAACGATGCGCCTGCACTTGCCTGTGCCGACACTGGAATTGCAATGGGCAAATGTGCCGACATCACAGGCGAAACAGCCGACATAGTACTTTCGTGCGAAGATGGACTTGAAGGCCTATACAAAGTACGCATATTAGGAACAGAGCTTATGAACAAGATTGACAGAAATAATGCCAATATTATTGCCGTAAACACAAGCCTGATGTTCCTTGGACTTTTCGGAATAATTTCGCCATCACTTACAGCCATACTGCACAATGCATCTACCATAGCATTCAGCGTGACGGCCGCAAAACCTCTTTTAAAATAAAAGCAAGGAGTACAAGGAATGGAATACCGCTATTTTCCAGGCAAACTAAGATTTAGAGATCATATATTGAGGGATGAAGACATAAGAAATTCACTGATAGAAGCTGTCCGCATAATCTGTCCCTCTGCAAAAATAGAATATATAGAAAAAACAAGCGGAATTCTTGCAACCTTTAATCCTGATTCACTGGACATCGAAAAGCTGCAAACTTTCTTACCGTTGCTTCTGGAAATTGAGCCAAAAGTAAGGTTTTACACCCCGAAGAAAAAGAACGCAATCCTTGAAGGTATAGAGCAGATTAAGGCCAAGGCTAGAAATTTATTTAATGATTGACAAAATAAAAATTCCTAAGCACATAACAAAACCAGCAAAACTAGTTGCACCTGGCATATGAAGTGCATTAAAAACAAAGAACAGTAATAATAAATTGAAAACGCATGTCCAACGCGGAAATAAAGTTTTTTTACGAATTAAAATTATAAAAAGAGGGATACTCATAAGAGTATAAAAAATTGGATTCAAGATATAAATTATTTTATGAGCAGAATTGAATTGCTCTAAAACATAAAATGCATCTTCTGAACGACCAAGAGTTACAAAAAACCACGGCTGAAGAGTATATAAAAGATGAAAACCAGCGCCTAAAACAGCAGAACCGATTCCTCCTGCAAGAATTAACTCTGAAAGCAAAGGTGCCGCAGGCTTTGTCATTTCATAAAGCCCGATCATTCCCATTGAAATCAAAATCATTGAACAGAGTCCAAGCAAGCCCGAAACAGCAAACCTGCCTGCCGTAACGTCTTCCGTAAAATGTAAAAATTCCTGAAAATTTGTAAATGTATTCATTTCGAGACGTACGCCATTTACAATTTCAAGAATAAAATCTGCAACTAGACATACTGCATAACCAATTGCACCTAGTAGGACTAAAGTCTTAGAATGGTTCATAATTAATCTCCTTTATAAAAAATGCTATCTAAAATAAAAATAAACTCTAGAAAACAAAAATAGAGATGAACTGCAATAAACAACAGCTATTACCACTGAAAAGTTGCCCAACGGTCATTCATTTTTGGTAACAGGGCTGCAAAAAGCCAGCCACGGAACGAATATTTTTTCATTTCTTCGTTAAAACTGTGTTCATCAACAAAATTTATTCCTTCACACAGGGCAGAAATTTCTTTTCCACTCCATGTTCCGCTCCTAAAAACAGCCTTTGTATTTTTTACGGTATCATGAAGATTCTGTCTTTCGACCATAACCGGATTGTTCTGTTCTGCAATCAAAGTTCCACATTTAAAATTACGTTTTAATATGGAAAGAAGCTGAGCAATTTCATTAAGAGTAAGATACATGAAAAGCCCTTCTGCAAGAAAAAGTACAGGTGCATTCTTATTTTTAATTTCATCAAGGACAGCTGGACACCATGAAGACTCAAGGACACTTCCAGAAATCATTGAAACTCTTTTTCTCTCAGGGAAAACCTTTTTCCTGACTGCAATAGAATCTGGGAGATCAAGGTCAAACCAGGAAATTTTTCCGTTATCGACCCGGCTGAAACGGTTATCAAAACCTGCTCCAAGATTCACGATTACACAGGAAGGATTTTTTTCTATAAAAGAACGTACCATCCGGTCCAGCATGACAGTACGGGCAATTACTCCCTCATGACTCATAAACTTATCGTAATGCTCTGTATTAATTCCAAGAGTCTTTATAATTTCTACAGAAACTTCATCACGAACGCGCGGTTTTTTGCGCAAGGTCTCATTAGCCTTAATTGAAACTGTAATCAAAGCAGTTTCCTGAACATCTCCAAGATTAATATTCATATTCATCACCTTTTATGGAAATATGGTTTAACAGCCTCCTGCCTCAAATGACAGGAAGCTGTCTGTATTTTCAATACTTTTTCCGGCTATTTAAGCTTTTTATAGCCATACACAGCTGTATCGCCTAATTCTTCTTCTATGCGGATAAGCTGGTTGTATTTTGCCATGCGATCTGTGCGGCTCATTGAACCGGTTTTAATCTGACCTGAGTTTGTTGCAACTGCAATATCTGCAATCGTAGTGTCTTCTGTTTCGCCGGAACGGTGGCTTGTAACTGTTGTATAGCCGTGTCGGTGTGCCATTTCTATTGCTTCAAGAGTTTCTGTAAGAGAACCAATCTGGTTTACCTTTATGAGGATTGCATTTCCGGCACCCATTTTAATTCCTTTTTCAAGGAATTTTACATTTGTTACAAAAAGGTCATCTCCTACAAGCTGGCAGCGGTCACCGATTCTAGCTGTAAGTTTTTTCCAGCCTTCCCAGTCGTTTTCGTCAAGACCGTCTTCGATTGAATCAATCGGGTATTTTGTAATGAGTTCTTCAAGGTAAGCAATCTGTTCGTCATCAGAAAGTTCTTTTCCGTTTGGATCCTTTGGTGTTCCGTTTGAAAGCTGCTTATAGTTATAGAAGAACTTACCGTCCTTCTCTACAGAAAATTCAGAAGCAGCGCAGTCCATTGCAATCTTTACGTCTTCGCCAGGTTTGTATCCGGCATCCTTAATTGCCTGAACGATTGAATCAAGAGCATCGTTGATTCCGTTGAATTTTGGAGCAAAGCCACCTTCGTCACCTACAGCTGTAGAAAGTCCGCGGCCTTTAAGCAATTTTGCAAGGGCATGGAAAACTTCTGCACCCATGCGGATTGCTTCTTTTTCTGAATCTGCACCAACAGGACGAATCATAAATTCCTGGAAAGCAATCGGTGCATCTGAATGAGCACCGCCATTAATAATGTTCATCATCGGAACAGGAAGTACATGAGCATTTGCACCGCCGATATAGCGGTAAAGAGGAACATTCAAAGCCTTAGCTGCTGCCTGTGCAGTTGCAAGTGAAACGCCAAGAATTGCGTTTGCACCAAGCTTTGATTTAGTCGGGGTTCCGTCAAGAGCAAGCATCTTAAGGTCGATTACGCGCTGTTCAAAAACATTTTCGCCTTTTAATGCAGGAGCAATGATTTTGTTTACGTTTTCAACAGCCTTAAGAACGCCTTTTCCGCCGTAGCGGTTCTTATCGCCATCGCGAAGTTCAAGAGCTTCGTTTTCACCTGTACTGGCTCCGCTAGGAACTGCAGCACGCCCAAGCACTCCGTTTTCAAGAATTACATCCACTTCTACAGTTGGATTTCCGCGCGAATCAATGATTTCGCGTCCGATTACATTGCTGATTGCAATTTTGACTAACATTTTTTTCTCCTCTAAAATTTTTATGTGTTTAAATTTGAACTGCAAAACAACCTTTTAAAATCATTTTTGCAGATTCCAGCTTTCTCCCAGAGTTTGAAGTTTTACCATCCTGCTGAATAAAGAACCGGCATTGGCTAAAAGTTCCTTCGGGCTACCTTGTTCAGAAACTTTTCCATCTTTCAGCACTACAATTTTATCCGCAGCCATTACAGTTCTCATCCTGTGCGCAATTACAATGACTGTTTTGTTTTCCAAAAGACGGGAAAGAGCTCCTTGAATCTTTGTTTCATTTTCTACATCAAGTGATGCAGTTGCTTCATCCAAAAGAACAATCGGAGCGTTTTTAAGTAGCGCCCGCGCAATTGAAATACGCTGGCGTTCACCGCCGGAAAGTTTTGTTCCGTTTTCGCCAATTATTGTCTTATAGCCCTGCGGAAATTTCTGGACAAATTCATCGCAGTTAGCTCCCTTTGCAGCTTTTAAAACTTCTTCGTCTGTTGCCCCATGTTTTCCAAGCCGAATGTTTTCCATTACAGTGTCATCAAACAAAACAACATCCTGGAATACCATGGAATAATCGGAAAGCAGGATTTCAGGTTCAACATCCGCAATATTTACTCCGCCGACTTTTATAGAACCGCCTGTATAATCCCATAAACGGGCAGCAAGCTTAGCACAGGTACTTTTTCCGCTTCCAGAAGGTCCTACAAGAGCTGTGACTTGACCTTCCTTTGCTGTAAAGGTTACATCTTTTAGAACAGGATTATTGTCATAGGCAAAAGAAACATTTTCAAAAACAATATCGTGACCTTCAGGATTGAATTCTGTTCCGCCAGAAGCCGCTTTTGTTTCGTAAATCTTCATGAGCCGGTCTGCCGAAACTTCAGAAAGAAAAACTTCTGCAATAAGAGCAAGACTCTGATCAAACGGAGCATAAATACGGGTTATGACAAGAAGGAACATAAAAAGCGTCATAAATGAAATATTGCCGGAAAGAATCAGATGAGTTCCCGTCAATATAGTTGTTGCAACTCCAAGACGCATGATTACACTTGCAGCATTAACAAAAATTCCGGTAGCAAATTCACCGCGGATCATAGTCTTTTCATGTGCATCGATTTTTTTATAAACTTCGTTCAAATAGAATTTTTCATTGTTTGTTGCATGAATTTCGCGAATATTTTCTATTGCTTCCTGCATTGAATCACTGGATTTAAGGCCAGCGTTTTTCGTTATTTCTGCATTCTTATTTGCCATTTTTCTGGCACCAAAAAGAAGTGCAAATGCAACTGGAACTCCCCAAAGGCATGCAATACAGAGCCGCCAGTCATAAAATGCAAGTATGATAGCTATAATTGCTGTAGAAATATATGCGCCGTAAAGATAACCAAGGACATGAGACCATACATGTTCCATGCGGTTTACATCCCCTAGAAGGGTTTCTGTAAGATCTGCAATATCCCTCTTTCCAAAAAATCCAAGAGGAAGTTTACGCAGCCGCTCTGCAAGACCAAGACGAATGTCTTTTACTTCACCGTAAACAAGACCATAGGTACTGCGGTATTGCTGAAGATGTGTTGCTATAGACAGGATTATAAAAACAAGCACTGCACTCAGAAAATATAAAGTTTTTGAAAATGCAGAAGAATCACTTAGAATTTCCATATAATTCTGCATAAGAAGATAAAGAATCCCCATTCCGCACATAACAACAAGATTAACGATGACAGTCCAGAACATTCCCTTCTTTACATTTGAAACACCTCTGTCTGAGAGTGCATATTTACGCTTAAAATTATCGTTAAAAATCATTTCAGCCCTCCACTTTCTTGATTTTCCAGTCAGCGGCCTTGTTGTAATCTGTCCACATCTGCTCATAAAGTCCGCCGGCAGTTTTTAACTGCTCATGAGTTCCGCTTTCTGCAATTTTTCCACCGTCAAGCACAATGATTTTATCTGCGTCCACTACAGTAGAAAGCCGGTGCGCTATCATAATGACAGTCTTTTTCTTTGTAAGGGTTTCCAACGCTTTTTGAATGAGAACTTCATTTTCGGGATCTGCAAAGGCAGTTGCTTCATCCAGGACAATAACGGGTGAATCCTTTAATATTGCACGGGCAAGAACAATTCTTTGCTGCTCACCACCCGAAAGATAAGTTCCTTCAGAACCAATCAAAGTATCAATTCCGTTTGGAAGCTTCTGGATAATATCCGTACATTGAGCGACTTCCAGAGCGCGAAGAACATCTTCTCTTCCTGCATCTGGACAGGCTGCACGTACATTCTCCAAAATACTAGTCTTAAAAAGCCTGTTGTTCTG